>Ga0247610_10000306_pt1 | contig 76586 bp, 83 predicted proteins | sample 174DNAGHGhighgp2_FD_193483 | JGI IMG/M metagenome (GOLD analysis project Ga0247610, IMG submission 193483) | Sheep rumen microbial communities from Palmerston North, Manawatu-Wanganui, New Zealand - 1742 DNA GHGhigh gp2 | ecosystem: Host-associated > Mammals > Digestive system > Stomach > Rumen...
GTGCTGTTTCTTCATCAACATCAGCAATTTCAAACATTATACGACCAGGTTTAACTCTTGCTACCCAAAATTCAGGAGCACCTTTACCTTTACCCATACGAACCTCGGCAGGTTTATCTGACACAGGAACATCAGGGAAAATTCTAATCCATAGTCTTCCGGCTCTTTTCATTTCACGGGTGATAGCGCGACGAGCAGCCTCAATTTGGCGTGCGGTAACGCGCTCCGGTGTAAGAGCTTTCAATCCGTATGAACCGAAATTTAAAAGAGAACCGCCCTTGGCAACGCCGTGAATACGACCTTTATGCTGTTTGCGGAACTTTACACGTTTTGGACTTAACATCTTAAAACCTCAATTCTTACTTTTGTTCAGCCAATTTCTTGTCTTGTGCCATTGGATCGTGAGCCATAATCTCACCCTTATAAATCCAAACCTTAACACCACATGCACCATAGGTTGTATGAGCTGTTGCGGTAGCATAGTCAATATCAGCACGAAGTGTGTGCAAAGGTACTCTGCCTTCACGATAATATTCGGTTCTGGCAATTTCTGCACCGCCCAAACGACCGGAGCAACAAACCTTAATACCCTCAGCGCCTAAACGCAAAGCAGATTGCATAACGCGTTTCATAGCACGACGGAAAGCAACACGTCTTTCCAACTGCTGAGCAACAGACTCTGCAACCAATTGTGCGTCTAATTCAGGCTTTCTAACTTCCAAGATGTTTAATTGAACTTCAGAATCAGTCAACTTTTGAATATCTTTTCTCAATAACTCAATGTCTTGACCTTTCTTGCCAATTACAACACCTGGTCTGGCTGAATGAATGGTTACTCTTGCCTTTTTAGCAGGACGTTCAATAACGATTCTGCTAATTCCGGCTTGAGCCAACTTGTTTTTCAAAAATTTTCTAATCTTTAAATCTTCGTGGAGGTAATCGGTGAACTTCTCATCAGCATACCAACGAGAGTCCCATGTGCGGTTAACACCTAAACGAAGACTGATTGGATTTACTTTCTGTCCCATTTAACTTACTCCCCACGCTCTGCAACAACGATAGTCAATTTAGAGAAAGGCTTTAATACCCTTGCACCTCTACCACGACCACGTGCGTGCATACGTTTCATTACAATACCATTGCCGGTATATGCTTCAACAACAACGAGCTTATCAATGTTAAGCTTATGATTGTTTTCAGCATTAGCAATAGCAGATTTCAATACTTCCAAAGCCACCTTTGCAATTCTCTTCTTAGAAAAGCTAAGTTCAGCAACAGCTTTCTCAGCGGATAAACCTCTGATTGTCTGTGCAACGAGATTAAGCTTACGAGCGCTTGAACGGATAGAATTATTCTGAGCCATAGCTTGGTTATCAGAAAGTCTTCTTGTATCTTTAGCCTTACTCATCATTAACCTCTCTTAACTTTTTTATCTGCAGCGTGCCCATAGAAGGTACGAGTTGGAGCAAATTCGCCGAACTTATGACCAACCATATCCTCGGTAACAAGTACCGGAATAAATTTATGACCATTATGTACACCAAATGTCAAACCGACAAATTGTGGTAACATAGTAGAACGACGAGACCAAATTTTAATCACTTCATTACGAGTAGATGCTCTTGCTGCTTCTGCTTTTTTAAGAAGATAACCATCAACAAAAGGTCCTTTCCATACAGAACGAGTCATTTGTTTACCTCCTTATTTCTTTTTGTTTTCATGACGAGATCTCATAATAAAGCGATCTGTCTTCTTGTTAGAACGAGTTTTAGCACCCTTAGTTGGTTTACCCCAAGGTGTAACCGGATGACGACCACCGGATGTGCGACCTTCACCACCACCATGCGGGTGATCAACTGGGTTCATAGCAACACCACGAGTAACCGGACGAATACCAAGCCAACGAGAACGGCCCGCTTTACCCAAAGAAACGTTTTGATTATCTGGGTTAGAAACAGCGCCTACCGTAGCCAAACATTCTTCACGAACGATTCTTAATTCGCCTGAAGAAAGTTTTAATTGTGCATAGCCGGCATCTTTACCGACAACTTGAGCATAACAACCGGCAGAACGAACTAATTGTCCGCCTTTGCCAACTTTGAGCTCAACATTGTGTACGATTGTACCAACTGGCATACTCTTTAAAGGCATTGCATTACCCGGCTTAATATCGGCTTTTTCAGAAGAAATAACCTTATCACCGGCTTTTAATCTTTGCGGAGCTAAAATATAAGCCTTTTCGCCATCTTCATAGTTAATTAAAGCAATAAAAGATGTGCGGTTAGGATCATATTCAATTCTCTCCACAGTTGCTTCACAATCAAATTTATTGCGTTTGAAGTCGATAACACGGTATTTGCGTTTATGTCCGCCACCGATTCTACGACTTGTAACGTGTCCGTAATTATCACGCCCACCGGTTTTAGTCAAACCAACGGTCAGACTCTTCTCAGGATTGCCCTTATAAAGCTCACTTCTGTCAACAATAATCAGTTGACGAAGACCTGGAGTAGCGGGCTTAAATGTTTTCAAAGCCATGACTAAATTCCTGCTGTTACATCAATATTTTGACCTTCGGCAAGTGTAATAACAGCCTTCTTATAATCAGAGCGAACGCCCTCATATCCGCGGAAGCGTTTTACCTTACCGGCTTGTTTAATGGTATTTACCTTTTCTACCTTAACGTTAAAGATAGCTTCAACAGCAGCTTTAACTTCATCTTTAGTAGCAGATACAGGTACCATAAAAACAACCTTTCCTGCTTCAGAAGATGTCATAGACTTTTCGGTAATTACCGGACGAAGTAATGTATCATACATTTTAGCTGTTACATTGTTTGTTTTTTCTGATTTTTTCATTGTAATCTTTCCTCCAAGCAAGCAACGGCGTCTTTAGTCAATACCAACTTCTCTTTTCTCAAAATATCGTATACATTAGCACCGATTGTCGGCAAAACATCTACACCAACAATATTACGGCTGGCTAATGCAAAATTAATATCAACTTCCTTACCATCAATAACCAAGCAGTTATTCCAGCCCAGCGTATTTAATTTTGCAACTAAATCCTTTGTTTTCGGAGCTGTTAACTTTGCTTCATCAATAACAATAAGGTTACCCTCTTTGGCTTTAGCCGAAAGAGCTGTTTTCAGACCTAATTTTCTAAACTTCTTAGTCAAGTCATGAGAGTGATCTCTAACAACCGGACCAAATACAATACCACCTTTTCTAAATTGGGTACCTTTACGGCTACCTTGACGAGCATTACCGCTACCTTTTTGTTTAAACGGTTTTGCCGGTGTCAAAGCAACATCGGAGCGACCTTTTGTTTGGTGGTTACCGCATTGGCGCATAGCAAGTTGCCAATTAACAACGCGGTGTAAAATGTCGGCACGAACTTCAACACCAAAAATAGCATCATTTAATTCTATGCTTCCAACATTTTCATTATTCAAATTTAAGATGTCCTGTTTCATTTTCAAAAATCCTTACTCTTATGCATTATCAGCTGCTGTTTCTTCAGCTTTAACTGCAACAGGTTCATCAACCTTTTTCAAACCGGCAGGCATCGGTAATTTGACATCAGCAGTTTTTTTAATAGCATCGGTAACGCGAACCCAAGCATTTTCAGCTCCCGGAACACCACCTTTAACCATAATTAAACCACGGTTGCTATCAATGGCAACAACTTTCAAGTTTTGAACGGTAACGCGTTCATCACCCATATGTCCGGCCATCTTTTTACCTTTAAATACCTTACCCGGATCTTGTCTTTGTCCGGTAGAACCATGTGAACGGTGAGAAATAGAAACACCGTGTGTTGCTTCCAAACCTGCGAAGTTATGACGCTTCATAACACCGGCAAAACCTTTACCGATAGATGTTGCGCAAACATCAACATATTGACCAGCAACAAAATGTTCTGCAGACAATTCATCACCAACTTTAAGCAAGCAATCTTCGCTAACACGAAATTCACCTAACTTTTTCTTCGGCTCGACATTAGCCTTGGTGAAATATCCTTTCATCGGCTTAGAAACATTCTTTGCCTTAACAGCACCTGTTCCGAGTTGAACAGCACTGTATCCGTCTTTTTCATTTGTTCTGACATTAACAACTTTCAAGCTTTCAACCGCCAAAACCGTAACAGGTACATGGGTGCCGTCTGCTTCAAAAATTCTTGTCATTCCAAGTTTTTTTGCGATAAGACCAGTACGCATTTTTTATTTTTCCTTTTCAATAGGTTGATTTTATCTTTCAAAAACCAACATTAAAATTATAACTTAATTTCTACATTCACACCGGCGGCCAGGTCTAACTTCATCAAGGCATCAACGGTTTGTGGTGTAGGATCTACAATATCAAGAAGTCTTTTGTGCGTGCGAATTTCAAATTGCTCGCGAGATTTCTTGTCAACGTGAGGAGAACGGTTAACCGTAAACTTCTCAATTTTCGTCGGCAGAGGAATAGGTCCTCTAACGTTTGCTCCGGTTCTCTTAGCTGTGTGAACAATCTCTTTTGTAGACAAATCCAACAAACGATGATCAAAAGCCTTAAGGCGGATTCTTATATTTTGTGTATCCATCATTTTAACACTTTTCCTATAACTAAATGGCAAAAAATCCCACAAAGGAACTTGCCATCTAAAAAAATTACTGCAGACTTTCGCAACAACCGGTCTGCATTATGGGTTATATTTACTCGCAAGAAAAGCTTTATTTTCAAACAGTTATCAACTTATTTAAAAAGTTAAACTTTTCTTAACATTCGTTGCGTGTGAGTTTGTAACATTTAAATTTTATAATTGCAAGAAAAAAATGCACAAAAAATCAAAAAAATTAGCATTTTAAATCTTTTAAAAACCTTTGCAGCGATTCAGATTGAGTCATTTAGACAAAAAATATTTACCATTTAAATCAAAATAAGAATACCTATTTAAAAAAAATAGTAAATAGGAGAAAAAAATGCAGATTTTATTACCCACCTTATTCCTTTCAAGTTTAATTATTTCATCTGAACCCAATCAGCCGACGGAGGTTATCGGCTCTGCCGCCACCCCGGACGGTGGACGTCATAATATAGAGGTCATTCAACCGCAAAATGCTGAAAATCCCTTTGGTTATATCGCTCCTGAGCCGGTATCATTACCTCAACCTCAGCCCACCATACCCACCGCAAGCACCCAAGACAAAGAGCAATCATCCCCACAACCGACACTTCAACCCCTCATTAGTCAAACTTCAACAACCAATCCGCAAGATATGAGTCAAAATCCGCTTGATTATCAAAATAAAATTGAAAACACGATATACCAAGATGGCGACAGATTATTCGATGTCCAATCCATCCCTATTAACGATATAAATAAAGCTTTAACCCCTAACACGCAACCAACAATATCCGATTACCCTGCTTGGTAACGTATTAAATAGTTCCTATTTTTTCGATATATTTTTAAGAAAATCCGCCACATCATCTCGACCGCTATTTATTGCATAATCAAGTGCTGTTTCTCCGTCTATATCTTTACAAACAGCATCAGCACCATTTTCAATCAGAACCTTTGCTATTTCAGCATCTTTAGCATAGTGCAAAGGCATAGCCCCAAAATTGTCACATACATTAACTCTACCGCCGGCTTTAATAAGTTCTTTTGCAACTTCTTCATTTTTTACACAATGCAATGGGGTTTTACCATCAACATCTTGCTCATTCACATTTGAGCCGGCATCAATTAAAACTTTTGCAATATCCGCATTTTTAGCATAATGCAATGGTGTCCCGCAAAACATACTGATCCCTTTTGCATTAATATCCGCACCATTTTCTATTAATATTTTTGCAATCTCCGCATTTCTGACAACATGCAAAGGAGTTCCGCCATACACATTTCTTACATTAACATCAGCACCAACCTCTATCAACACCTTTGCAATTTCTGCATCTCTCACCAAATGTAATAGCGTACACCCATATTGGTACTTAAAATTAATATATTCATCTGCACCTTGATGAAGCAAACTGCAAACTTCCTCCACGCTTTTAGCCTTTAGCAATTTTTCATCAAATTCTCTCATTATCTTTACTTATTACTAAAATATATTTATAACGTTTCTATATGCAGAACTTTTTTTAAGTAAATTTTTTCCGCATCTGACAGAGGCCTTTCTCTTTCATACCCCTTCAAAAAAGCACCAAACATAGCCTTATCCTGAATTTTTCTTTTATAAAATCTCTCAAATCCCTCAACAAAAGGCTGATAGCGATGCACATCAAAATCTATTAGGCAATATCTTCCCTCATCATCACAAAAAACATTTTTCCAATTGACATCACGATGACAAATCCCCATCGGATATTTCCTCTTAAAAAAGTACTTTAACCAAAACGCAACTTTCGTCATCCAAAATATCTGTATTTTAAGCTGTAGATTCTTAAATTTATTTGGGTACCATGGCAATAAATGAGTATTTTTATACTGTGGAGAAGATGTGATACGATGTAATTTACCAACCAATTCACCAATTTTAACCATTGCCTCTTCATCACGAGCAAACAAATTCGTCCCGCTAAGTTTTCTTTGCACTGAAACAAGTGTATCACCAACCAAATAAGCCCCTAGAACCTCTGCCACAGAAAATCCCTCTTCATATAATTTTTTCTGCATCCCCAGAGATCGCATATATTTATAAAACCGAGATACTGTCACTTTAGGCATAATCATCACCATAAAGCTCTCTTTATCAGTTTTCATATCATATACAATTTTTTCTTCTTTCTCAGAAATCAATTGTAACTCTACATCTTTACCATACTTATCATAAAGTGGCTGTAAAATTTGTTCTGATTTCATAAGGCACCTCTTATTTCAATACAAACTAACCTAGTTGTACCTAAATAATCATAAATATCAAGAAGAAATACAGCTCTATTCAATAACTTGGAAATACCGCCAACAGTCACAACGACAATTTAATTGCCAATTTATTTTCAATATAATCCTTTTCGATTTTAGTCAATGGACGGACTGAATTATAACCTTTTATAAAATGATAAAACATCTCCTTTTTAACTAGACCTCTCTTATAAAAGCGTATTAGCCCTTCCACAAACGGCTGATAACGATGCATATCAAAATCTATCAAAGCCAAAGTTCCATCTGGACGCATAATGATATTTTTTTGGTTTATATCACGATGACAAATACCGCGAGGAAAATTCCTTAAACTAAAATAGCGAACATTAAAAAGAATTTTTTTCAACAACAAATCACGTAAATATAAAATTCCTCTCGTAAAAATATTCGGATATTTTATAAACATATATGAATCGCTATACTTTTTCTCCGCAGATATTTTATGAAGTTTTCCGAGTAATTCCCCCATTTTATACATATTCATTTTATTCCTTGGAAAAGAATTTATACCTTCTATCTTTTGTTGTACAGAAACTAAATTTTTCCCTTCCATATACGCACTGAACACTTGTGCAACATCCATATCATCATCAAATAAGAGATTTTGTACACCTAAAGAGCTTGTATACTTCAAAAACCGCACCATTGACACCGCCAAAACAACCATAACAATAATCTCTCCTTTTGGCGTATCAACATTATATACTATCTTATCATCTGTTTTTGAAAGTAGTTCAAAATTAATATCTTTTCCGTATTTTTCATACAGCTTATCAAAAACCTGCATTACTAAAACCTCAATAGTCCATATTCTTAGAGTTTTCTAATACACCAATAAAGAAATGTCAAGTATCAGCATATTTAAACAAACAAGACATATACTATATTATATACTTAAAAAGTGATATTCTACACCTAACAAACCAAAATTAAAGTTCGTTATAAATTCTTAAATAATCAAGTAAAAATTGTTTTTCTCCCTGAACTGTTTTGAATGTTTTGCTAAAAATAGCTTTAATAAATTTTTTGCGAGTAATCACCAATATATATCTCTCTGAACCATATTTAGAGTTTTCTGTATGTCCTATTTTTACAGCTCCACACTTCGTATTTAAGTGATATGAAGGTAAATTCCTCGGATGAATCGTTAAGTAAATTTTATCATCAATAGTTAAAAAATAATATGCTAACAGATTTTTTTGTGCCTCAAGGGCATACCCATTGTGTTCATATTTAGGATCTAAAAAAATGCCTAAATCGCTACTGATTTCATTTTGAGGATTATAAAGATAACCGATATAGCCAATAATATTTCCATCATGCAGACAAATATTTAAGCGTTTAGTAACTTCAGGAAATATAGATTTCCCCGCACTTGCTAAGAGCCTCATAGCAGCGTTTTTCAAATCGTCATCTGTTTTTGCCGAATCATAATCAAAACGAACATATAAGAAATATTCTGGATTTTTTTCTTTTGTCATTCGCATATTTTTTGCAATTTCGATATATCGATTAACATCTTTCACATCAAGTGGTGTTAACAGCAATCTATCTGTTTTAATCTCTTCAAGATTATAAGTATTTTGTAACATAACATCCTCTTCTTTCATACTTAGTATATAAATAACCTATTATTAAATCAATATATTTGAAAGAACAGAAATGTTGAACTTTTTATAAATCAGCCTTACAAAAGCAAAAAAGCACCTTAAAAGGTGCTTTTATAAATTGGTGCGCTTTGCTTTGCGATTATCGGAATAATCACAAGCAATAATGTAAAGAATTAAGAGCAAAGATTAATGCCCTTAATTTATGAATTTCTTAATTATTATTTTTTATAATTTCTGCATTTAGGAGAAATTATATGATTTGGCTCGGATATTTTTTTACTATTCTTAATTACGCTTGCTATTGCTTAAGTCGTTTTATGAAACATAAAAAGATGATGTTGTTGCTGGATTTATTAGCAAAAGTTTTTACGGCTCTTGGACTATATTTTTTAGATTCACTAAGCGGTGCATATATTTTTATAGCAGTATTTTTTATGTTGATAGTCGCCAATATAAAAGAACGATTAAACAAAAAATGGCTATTTGGATATATCTTTTTTCAAAGTTTATACCTTGTTATTTTGCTTTATACCTATGCCGGAATTCCATCAATTTTGATTGTAACAACCGTATCGATAACATTGTTTTGCATTTGGTGGTTACCACCGCAGCAAATGCGCGTTGTTGGCGGATTAAATTGCTTTACATGCTTAGCTTATCAGATAAGCATTAAAAACTGGGCTGGGTTACTGGAAATTTTGGTAATTTTGAGCAATTTTTTCTCTTTTCTAAAATATAAAAAGTCCGATAATAAATGAAAAATCGACGCTTTTGGGAACAAAACAATCGGACTTTTAGGGATTCAACCCTGATAAAGTAAAAAGGCACTCCTTTGAGTGCCTTTCTTAAAATGGTGCGCTAGGCCGGAATCGAACCGGCACGGGATTGCTCCCAACAGATTTTAAGTCTGCAGCGTCTACCAGTTCCGCCACAAGCGCAAAATCAATAACAACGCATTTATACAAACAAAAAAAAATAATTGCAACATAAAACTTGTTTTTTTTTCAACATAGGATAAAATTCTCTTGTTTGCAATATGCAGCGCATGTGCAAACACTTAAAGAAACAAGGCATATACGACAGAAACAGCGTTTCGGTATATGTTTCATTTAAGAAAGGTAAAATGATGAAAAGTCCAACTCGGAAATTACAAATTTCCACTGATAAGCTTGCGGAAATGCCTTTTCGCAAACTTGTTCCTAACATTGTCACCATGCTGGCTCTTTGTTCCGGTATGACTTCTATCCGTTATGCCATTCAGGAAAGCTGGAGCAAAGCAGTCTTGTTTATTTTCTTAGCAGCTCTGTTTGACGGCCTAGACGGTAGAGTCGCACGTATGTTAAAAGCTTCATCAAAATTTGGAGCAGAACTTGATTCGCTGAGTGATTTTATCAGTTTCGGCGTTGCTCCGGCTATTTTGATGTTTCAATGGTGTTTATTCGACTTGCCTAAAATCGGATGGTTTTTCTGTCTTCTATATGCTATGGGCATGGCAATGCGCCTGGCACGTTTCAATACTATGTTAGAAGATGACACTGTTCCCCCTTATTGGTCACACTACTTTACCGGCGTACCTGCACCGGCTGCCGCCGCAATGGTTATTATGCCTGTTCTTTTAGGTTTTGATTTAGCAGAAACCAAACCGTTTTTAAGAACACATTTATTTTGCAGTATATGGATGTGCATTGTTTTCTACTTAGAAACAAGCAGAATTCCGACAATTTCACTCAAAAAAGCAAAGATTAAACCATCTATGATGGTTCCTCTGCTTTTTATTGTTGCAGCACTTGCACATTTTCTATTTACGCAAACCTGGCTGACATTAGGAATTATGACGGCACTATATACATTGAGCATTCCATATTCTTGTATCCGCTTTTTACATGATAAAAAGCTTTATGAGCAAGAAAATCAACCGGATATAGTCAAGACCAAGAAATAAAAATCTTGACTCTTATAAAAACAAGCCGTATAAGAAAGACCGCTGATAACACCCCTGGAGGTTATCGGCGGTTTTTTATAAATAATAGAAAAGGATAAAAAAATGTCAGAAATTACATTTAATGCAGAATTGCGTGAAAAAGCAGGTAAGGGGGCAGCTCGTGCATGTCGGAGAGCTGGTCGTATTCCTGCCGTTATTTATGGTGGAAAGAAAGATGCAATCAACATCAGCTTACATCCGGTTGAGTTAGAGAAAGCTTTGGATTTAGCCGATTTTTATAAATCTGTCATTACCATTGCTTTAAATAAAAAGAACGAAAAAGTTATCTGTAAAGACGTTCAATTTGATCCGGTATCTGATATGCCTGTTCACGTTGACTTTATGCGTAAATAACAGAGGCTTAAAGTATGTTTTTAGTGGTTGGTTTAGGAAATCCCGGAGAGGAATACGCAAATACCCGCCACAATATTGGTTTTATGGCGGCTGATGAAATTCACAGCCGCTATAACTTTGCCCCTTATAAAAGCAAATTTGATGGTTTACTTGCCGAAGGAATCATTGAAAAAGAAAAAGTTTTACTCCTAAAACCACAAACTTATATGAATCTTTCTGGAAATTCTGTAGCTAAAGTTGCCTCATTTTACAAAATTGACCCCAAAAACATCATTGTTATCCACGATGATAAAGATTTAGCATTAGGCAAAATAAAAGCCAAAATCGGTGGTTCTGCGGGTGGACACAATGGCCTAAAAAATATAGATTCCCATATTGGCCCTGAATACAATCGTATCCGCATCGGTGCTGGATCCCCGCAAGAACATCATACAGATACCATCAATTTTGTTTTGTCCCGCTTTTCTAAAACAGAATTAGATATACTAAAAGAAAAATTGGAATTTGTTGCTGCAACAATTAATGAATTAATAACTAAAGGTATTGCGCATTATTCCAATATTGTTGGCATGTACAATGTCAAATAAGCAAATTTCAACTTATTATTATTCACAATTAAATATAAACAATTATGAGTTTGATAGATGATATTTTAAAACAGAGAAGAGAACTGGAAAAGCAACCTCCGACACTGGAAGAAATAGCAGATGATATTGCTAAAAAATATCTTAGCAAAATTTCGCTCAAAAACACTCCTAAACATCTCAAAAAATGCGAAGAAACAGCTGAGTTATTAAAGCAAATTATTGCTAAAACAGATACTTCCGCACCCTACAAAGATGAAGATTTTATCTCTCACATTCCGGATATGCATCTTTCCTGGATAGCAATGGAAAAAATTGATAAAAATATCCATATGGGAGAAATCTATGCCTTGGTTATGACAAAAATTTACAAAGGAAACATTCCTTTTGAAGTTGAAAAAATCATCCTGGCATTAGACGGAGAAACTTTACTCCAGCAGATCACAAAATCCGGTCATACTTGGAGTTCTCGTGCTAAAACAATTATGCAAAGATTCCACCCAAAAGTTTATAAGCTTTTGTTTGAAGTACACTACCAACCAACCGGTTACACTCTTTAAGAACATCAAAAAGCAGCTAAGGAGATATCCTTAACTGCTTTTTTTATTGCAAATCATAAAAATATTGCGTATAACCGCCATTATGTAGAAAAATAGAAATCAGGAGCACTAAAAATGGGATTTAATTGTGGTATTGTTGGCCTTCCAAACGTTGGAAAATCAACCCTCTTTAATGCATTAACACAAACAATTGCAGCCCAAGCAGCAAACTTTCCGTTTTGTACAATTGAGCCGAATACCGGACGCGTTGCTGTACCGGATAAAAGATTGCAGGCTCTTGCTGATATTGTTCATCCCAAAAATATTGTTCCGACTCAACTTGAATTTGTAGATATAGCCGGTCTCGTTAAAGGTGCCAGCAAAGGCGAAGGTTTAGGTAACCAATTTTTAGCAAACATTCGTGAAACAGATGCCATAATTCATGTTCTACGCTGTTTTGAAGATAGCAACATTACCCATGTTGAAGGTTCAGTAGATCCGATTCGTGATGCAGAAATTGTAGAAACAGAGTTAATGATTGCTGACCTGGAATCATTAGAAAAACGTTTCGAGCAAACTAAAAAGAAGGCCCAAACCGGCGGTGATAAAGAAGCCGCTGTCCGCGCCCGTGTAATGGAACCGATTATCAACGCCTTAAGAGAGGGTAAGCCGGCACGAACTGCTGCTCCTTCTCCTGATGATAAAGATGCTTACAAGCAATATCAAATGATGCAACTACTGACCTCTAAACCTGTACTGTATGTTTGTAACGTAGATGAAGACAGTGCCGCCAATGGCAATGAATTTTCTCAAAAAGTTTTTGCAAAAGCCGAAAAAGAAAATGCTAAAGCCGTCATCATATCAGCAGCCATAGAATCAGAAGTTGCCCAATTAGACAGCGAAGAAGAAAAACAAGAATTTTTATCTGCCTTAGGTTTACAGGAAACCGGTTTAACCAAAATTATTAAAGCTGGTTACGCTCTTTTAGGCTTGGAAACATACTTTACCGCCGGACCGAAAGAAGTTCGTGCTTGGACTTTTATCAAAGGTTCTAAAGCGCCTCAATGTGCAGGTATTATCCACTCGGATTTTGAAAGAGGATTTATCCGCGCTGAAACAATTGCCTATGATGATTACATCAAATATAACGGCGAACAAGGCTGTAAAGAAGCAGGAAAAATGCGTTCTGAAGGCAAAGATTACGTTGTCCAAGACGGCGACTTGATGAACTTCTTATTTAATGTATAAATTCCTAAGCAATGAAACTTATCTAATCATTGCAAGAATCTAAATATTCTATTGCATCCATTGCGGCAATGGCCCCGCTACCTGCAGAAATAACGGCTTGTTTATACTTAGGATCCTTAACATCACCGGCCGCAAATACACCTTCCACATCAGTTGCCGAACAGTTATTATGTGTAACAATATACCCTTTACTATCCAAAACCAGATTCCCCTTAAAAATTTCGGTATTAGGTTGGTGACCAACCGCCACAAAAACACCATCAGCATTGATAACTTTTATGGAATCTGTTTCGACATTACGCACGCGGACACCAGTAACTTTTTTAGGCTCATCTTCACCCAAAATCTCTTCAACAATACTATCCCACTCAACCACAATTTTACGGTTTTCCTTAATTCTATCCTGCAAAATTTTATCCGCACGTAATTGATGCCTTCTATGTACAAGAATAACACGTTCCGCTAATGTTGCTAAATAAAGCGCCTCAGCCGCTGCAGAATTGCCTCCGCCAATAACAACAACTGTTCTACCGCGATAAAAGAAACCATCACAAGTGGCACAAGCAGAAACGCCATATCCTAAAAATTTCTTTTCTGACGCAAGATTCAACCATTTTGCCGAAGAACCTGTTGCCACAATAACCGCTTTAGCTCTATAAGAATGACCATTTTCGGAGCTGCAAACAAACGGACGATGCGCAAAATCGACTTCCACAATATGGTCATTAACACATTGAACCCCCAGCTTAATAGCTTGTTGTTTCATTTTATCCATAAGTTCATATCCACTGATTTCTTCAAAACCGGGAAAATTTTCTATAGCTGAAGTCATGGTTAATTGTCCGCCTTCCTGATTACCGGAAACAATCATCACATTTTTACCGGCGCGCGCTGCATAAATTCCGGCGGTATATCCGGCAGGACCGGAACCTAAAATCAATAAATCTGTTGTATATAGTGCCATAAGTCTCTCCTAGTTTAGTAATTTTAGTGTTTCTTTACGCAAATTAGCTATTTGTTCTGCCTTATTTTTCTCCCCCAATAAACCGTATAAAACAATCAGTTGACTGCAAATATCAAGTGTATCTTGATATTTAGTATAAAAACTCTCATCTTGTTCCATCACTTCATCTAAAGCTTTCGCCAAAAAGATAGTTTTTACTTGAGGTTGTTCTGTATTTTGTGCCAAATACATATAAGCGGAAAATCTATCCTTCTTATCGTGATTTTCAGCCCATGTTTCCTCAACTTTTACTAAGGCTTCTTCATCATCAAGATAATAATAAACATTTTTCAATGCTGTCAACACCCTGTTTTTTTCTATTGTTTGACGGGCATAACTTAATGCTTGACCATAATATGCGGTTGCTAAAAAATATCTACCATTATCTTGATTTTGTAAAGCCTCTTCATAATAAATATCACCTAATTTTACATTAACCTGATATAAAATAGTCCGAAGTGCTACCGAATTTGTTTCATTCGACTTCAAAAACTTCGTAAAATAATGCAACACTGCCCCATATTGTACAATCTTTGCTTCATTAGAAAGATACCCTTCTCTCTCACGCACAACTTTATATAACGCAATAAAATGGCGCAGATTTGATGCAAAATTTATATTAGATTTATCAAGCATTGAACAAACACCAGACTAAAATACACCACCCGTATGCAAACAATAATCTTCATTATTTAATGCATATTTTTTATGCACCGGACATGTCTGACAATGACATCCGCGATTCTCATGTATACAATTACTTTTTTCAATGGCACAAAATAACAATTCCCAATGCTCATCAATTTCTTTCTTTAAGACATCTTGATTAGTATGCATATCATTCTTGAACTTGCAAGTTGTTGTATAGGACGGACAAGTTAAACACAAACATTTTTGAGCATTATCTAAGGTTTTCTCGACACGCATATTTTATCTCCTCCTAAAAAATAAAAAACGAAAATAAAATATACATTAACCTTTCACAAAACAATCAAACCTTATCCTAGATTTATGTCTATATTCTGGTAAACAAACCTTCTTTAACAGGAGGTAAAAAATAATTTGTAACTCCGGGTAAGAAAGATATTTTATCAACACGAGCAAACATCGGTCCCTGATAACAGGCTTGTATCATCAGATCAACTTTATCTTCTTCACCACTCATCAAAATCTCTACACTACCATCATCTTCATTCCTAACCCAACCGGAAATATCACCTATATCATATGCCTTATGAACCGCCCAACGGCGAAACCCAATTCCTTGTACCCGTCCTTCTATCTTAAGATAAACTTCTTTTTTCATACCATTTTTCCAATTCACAGAGTCTTGTTTTAATTTCACTATGCTTATCAGCTATTTCAGGTAAAACGCCCCATTGCTTTTGCTCTGTTATTTCCTCATAAAAAGCATAATCAAAAGCCTGCTTATAATCAATTTTATTCTCTGCTAGTAAAATCGCCAATAATACCGACCTTAATTCCATTGCTATCAGATAAATGAACACCGTTTTAAAATCTTCAGTACCTTGCAAATATACCTTTACATACCTCTGTTGAGAAATATTTTCAGGCGAAACATCAAATCCTGACGACATAACAAAATGAGATCCTAGCAACTGATTAGCACGCATAAGTTCATCTTTCAGTCGCGGATTATCAGGCAAAAACAACAACGTATCTGTTAACACAAAAGAAACGAGTCGGTCCTCCAACTCGCTCTTTTGTTTAGCTAAATCCTTAAAAACATCTTCCCATAAATTATTTTGCATCTTTGCCTTTACCGGAAAACATATTTAAGAGCCCTTTGGCCGTATCTTTAACCATGCCAACGCTATCATCTAAAACTTTACCGACATCTTGAGTCGTTGCTTTAGCAATATTATCAGATTTAGGGAATCTGCTTTCATAAATAGTATCTTTTAACGCAGTATAGCAAGGAGAATTATCATTCTCCATCACCATTTGTGCCCCTAAATAAACAGGTCCGGTCATTGTCGCACCAACAACATTTTTAACCACATTAGCTGTATCAACTCCGACTTTTGTTTTTTGCAATGTACCGGTTAATTTAACCAAAGATGATAAAGCTTTAGCAATATTCGTATCTGTTAATTTACCGCCAAAAGGTTTAACCCCGAAATTAATTTTATCATCTTTAAGATTAATATCTCCGTTTGCAACAACTGTAAATTTATCAGCATTAATAACAATACCATTCGGAAATTCTGCTAAACCATCTACAACATCTGTACGCACTACTGCACAAGCCACATTCAAATCATCATTGCCCTTTGTCAGATTAAGCGTATTAAACAATTGCGAAAAAATATTGCCTTTAACCAATCCGATATTACCTAAATGTAACTTAGATTTATCAATAACCAGAGCAATCCGACCATTTAAATTTTCTACAATAGCAGCATAAGTACTACCTCTTCCGGTAAGATTAACATACAAATCTGTATCGCTTCCACTAATAAAATTAAAGGATTCAGATTGGGCATCTAAAGCTTTTAATAGAGTCAACAAATTAACTTTTGACATCTCCGCATCAAAATTCAAAAAACTGGGATTAAGAACAGCCGTCGCCTTAATATTACCATTGGCCAAAATGCCATTCAAAATTTTAAGAATAGCAGAACCGTTATTAATCTTTGCATTAACTTTCAAATCTTCTATAAGAACAGAATTTTGATTAACAATTTTAGCTACAGCAATATCTGCATCAGCATTAATCAAAGATAAAACCTCATAAGGAATATTATCTGCCGGTACTATTTTAGTTGCTTGAGCTTCCTTAATTAAAGAAATATTCCAAGCCGATTGTTTCTTATTTTCAAAAGAAGCAATATCAATTCTATCCGATTTTAAATCTGCGGTAATAGCAGGAACTTTTTCATCCAATTTGATTCCAACCTTACCGGTTACAACATTACTTGCAATCTCAATTCGATTAATAACTGCATCAATTTTAGCTAAATCACCTTTAAGATAAACATCAGCCGATTCTTTATAAGTACTGTTTTTACCAAAAAATCCCTTAGCTTTAACCGAACCATCAAAGCGCAAGTTACCAAAAATATCAAATAATGTCATATCGGTAACAACGCCTATTCCCATAATATCAACATCAGCTTTAACCGGATATCCTTTATCGGACTTAAGTAAATTTAATCCGCCTAAAGTACCTTTTCCTCTATACAAACCGCTATTAATATCAAATGTAAAATCAAGATTATCATCGTGCGTTTTATCTAATGTTAGCCCTTGAATATCATAAGTTTGCGTTTTAGCTGTTTTATCCGTATAATTAATTTTAACATTTTGTAAGGCAACTTCTTCTACCACTACCTTCGAAAGCACAGCTCCAATATCATCTCCGGTATCAGATGTTTCACCTTCCGCAGCATAAGCTTCTTTAACCAAACTAAATTTATAAGAGGTTTTCTCTTCTTGAGCAGAAGGAGTATTTTCTACGACATTTTCGAATACCCAATTCGCACCATATTCAGCACTTTCTTCAATATTAACAACTGCATTATGAATAACAAATTTATTAATAACATAATTACCATACCATAAAGGCAAAAGCGAAACGCTAACTTCTATACTACCAATTGTTGCCATTTTATCATCTTTAGCCCATGAAGCATTTGCTAAAGTAACATCTTTAACTTCTATCACCGGAGAAAAAGAAGGGTTAATCTGAATATTACCAATTTTAAGTTCTCGTCCGGTAGCCGCCGTGGCTTTTTCTTCAATAATTCCTTTATATTGATTAAGATCAACGTGTTTTAAGATAATATATCCGGCAACACATACCAACAAAAACAAAACAACAATCGTTATCAATAAAATTTTTATAAACTTCTTCATAATCAGCTACTCCCTAAAATTTATACCGAGTATTTTTAAACTTTCTCTAAAATATTCCGGCAACTTCGCCTTAACAATCATCTTCTTGCCATATATAAAAGATAAATCAATTTTATATGCATGCAAGTGTAATTTATGGACAATCAAACTATTTTTAAATCTTTCACCGCCAAAATATTTATCATCACCACAAATAGGTGTTCCGAGATACTCAAGGTGTGCACGAATTTGGTGTGTTCGCCCAGTTAAAGGACTGGCCTCAATTAAAGCATATTTATCACCAACATTATCAAGCACTTCATATTCTGTAACAGCAGGTTTTCCTCCTTCTAAAACTTGGACCCTCCCATCTGTTTTTTCAAGCGGTGCTTTAATTTCTCCATAATCTTTTGCTGGTACACCACGCGTTAAGGCCAAATAAGTTTTTTTCAACGTATGCTCACGAAAAGCCTTTGTTAGAACATCTGCTGTTTTCCGATTCCTTGCCAATACTAAAATACCGCTTGTATCTTTATCAATCCGATGAACAAGCTTAGGCTTCTCATCATTTCCAAACATAAGCGCTTCTAGCATACCATCAATGTGGCGTGATGTATTTGTACCGCCCTGCACTGCCAATCCGGAAGGTTTATTCAAAACAATAATATTCTCATCTTTATAAATAACCATATCATTGATATACTTTGTATCTGTCGCAGAAATACAACCAGAAACTACTACCTTCTTTTCGTTATCCAGCGGCGGCACACGAATCTCCTGCCCGACTATGAGGCGGGCATTAGCTTCAGTTTTTACGCCATTAACCTTAATTTGCTTTGTTCGCAACAATTTCTGCAATCGACCTAAAGATAATCCTGGATAATATTTTAAGAACCAACGATTTAATCGTATTCCGTCATCTTCAGGTTTAATTTTAACAATTTCTACACCAGACATATTACTCTCTTAGAAGTTATTTTTCGCAAAGCATATTGTATAAAAACTAAATTTACAAGAAATATCACAAACAAAAACATATTGACAAAAATAAAAATACCGTCTAAAAAAATCTCATAAACTTATATTTCTGTCTAATAATTACAACTATGAAACTCAAAATCAAAAAATCCCGTTTGTGGATTCCAGCGGCTGGAATAGTTATAGCCTTTGGTTTCTTTAACAATTGCTGTCTGCTACCCTACCTTAATGGCGGTGAAGTAGTAGATTGGGAAAACCTCCTCTGGGTAACTGGTATAATGCTGGGCATTGGAGGTCTGCGTGACATTGCTCTAAGGAGATTCCGCTACATCGGAGAGATTCTTGCTGAAAACAAAAAAAGCCAATCAAAAGGCTTTTTCACCAACAAAATTTGGATACCCATCATCGGCTGGTGCTTGGTAGGAGGGTTATTCAATAATTGTTGTATTCACCCTTTCTTTACCATCAATGAAGTTGATTGGACAGGATTAATCGGTGGATTGGCAATTCTAACCAGTGTTAGCGGAGTACGTGAATGGGGAATTTACGTTGAAGACGGTAAAGTCATAAAAAGAGAAGGTAAACTACCCGACACAAATGAAATTTCCGAAGCTTAAAAAAGAAGGCTTACCTTTCGAGGTAAGCCTTCTTTCATTTACGCCTATTAAGATATGGTTTACACGGTCTGCCAATAACACGCGGTACATAACGACGTTGCTTTTGATCGAACCGTTGCTTAGCTTCCACAACAACGGCTTTCGCAACATTATCTTTCATCTCAAAGATTTTAACTGTTTCACTGGGAAGTTCCCGTCGCAATACCACATCATCTTTAGCTTTAATACCGTATTCTTGTTCTAGAATATGCCTGAGAGCATACATTTCCAAAGTAGAAAGTCGCACCAAAGCTACCGCAATTTTCTTAATATCAGCCATACATAATAAATTTAAAACCTAAAATAATATTTCTATCTCGCTTTATTTGCTATCAATCATTTTGTGCTTGTTTCATTTTACGCTCGCGTTGTTTTTCTGCACGCAACTTATCAAAATAATCTATTCTCTTTTTAATTTCACGTTCAAAACCACGATCTACCGGATTATAAAAACGGCGGCGACCCATTTCTTCCGGAAAATAATTCTGCCCAGAAAAACCATCTTCTAAATCTTGGTCATAAATATATCCCTCATGATAACCAAGATTCTTCATCAGTTTCGTTGGTGCATTTAAAATATGTTTTGGCGGCATAAGTGAACCTGTCTGCCGTGCTGCATCAAAAACTTTATGCATAGCTTTATACACTGCCGCTGATTTAGGTGCTGTAGCTAAATATGCAACCAGTTGCATAATTGCCAAATCCCCTTCCGGAGAACCAAGCCGCTCATAAGTATCCGCACACGCAATAGCCTGAACCACCGCATTCGGATCTGCAAGAGATACATCTTCTATCGAAAAACGAATAAGCCGTCGTATCAAATATCTTGGATCTTCACCGGATACAAGCATTCTTCCTGCCCAATAAAGTGCCGCATCAACATCTGAACCGCGCAAAGATTTATGCACAGCAGAAATCAAATTATAATGTCCATCACGCCCTTTATCATATACCGGAGCACGCGAGCGAATGATTTTCATCAATTTATCTTTATCAAAAACTTCCCCCTCTTTAGCAAAAGACCACACACTCTCGGCAATATTAAGAATATACCGTCCATCACCATCTGCAATTGTCTTCATAAGTTCTCGTGCTTCTTCATCAACCGGAAGTTTCATACCTTCTTCGCGCTCTGCACGTTGCAAAAGTTCTTCAAAATTTTCAGCTGTTAAACGGTTAAGCACAAATACTTGGCATCTGGATAAAAGAGCGGCATTAAGTTCAAAAGATGGATTTTCTGTCGTTGCGCCGACCAAAATCACTGTACCATTTTCAACATATGGTAAAAAGCCGTCTTGTTGAGATTTATTAAAGCGATGAATTTCATCGACAAACAAAAGGGTACCTTTTCCTTGATTAGCTCTTCTTTCTTCTGCATATTGAAACACACGTTTCAAATCCGCCACACCGGAAAAAACAGCAGAAATTTGCTCAAAATAAAGATTTGTATGTTCAGCAATTAAACGCGCAATGGTTGTTTTACCACATCCGGGAGGTCCCCAAAGAATAAAAGAAGAAACGCGTCCTGTTTGAATCATCCGTCCTAAAGGAGAGTCTTCACCTACAACCTGCTCTTGCCCGACAACTTCTTCAAGCTTTGTCGGACGCAATCTATCTGCCAAAGGGCGTTTTACCCTATTTGAAAATAACGTTTCTTTCATTGTTTTACGGATTCTCTTAATTTAATAAAAAAACTTATAACACAAAGATTTTAAACCTCAAATAAAAAAGACTATTCTGACAAAGCAAGTTTTTTCAATACATAATCTACAACCAAAATATAATAACACCAACCATATCCCCCTTGACTCTCCTGTAAAAAGAGCTATTATCCTACGAAACAAATAACAATTTTAGGAAAAAAAGATGAGTTTTAGTGATTTAGGATTAAGCGAGAAAACAATTCAAGCTATTGAAGATTTAGGTTATCAAGAACCGACAACCGTACAAAAAGACGTCATTCCCTCCATCTTAAACGGACAAGATATCTTTACCATTGCACCGGCCGCCTGCGGTAAAACCTGTGCTTATATTTTCCCGCTTATTGATATTATATCCCAAAATGCCGGCCAAAACATTTTAATTATTGCCGCAGATTCTGAAGAAGCCGTCAATATCTCCGATAAATTTGCTATTTTTAACAAATATCACGAAATCAATGATAGTGAAGATACTTCGTCTGAAGCAAACGTCATCATTGCATCTCCTTCCCTTTTATTGGAAAACATTAAAGAAAACAGTATGGATGTCTCCGATATCAACATACTTGTTGTTGACGATATCAACTTAATCAAGAAAAAACGCCAGTTAAATAAGTTAGAAAAAATATTGGAATTGCTACCGGCAAATAAGCAAAATATTGTCTTCACAACGCGTCGTTCCAAAGAAACACAAGACACTTTAAATAAAATATTAAAGACGCCGGCAGAAATTAAGATTGATAAAAATAAAGAAAGAGAAGTTGTTGAAGTTAATCAAAATGAACCTGTTATAGCTGAGGATAAATCAGCTTCAAAACCTACCAGAGAACATAAAAGCCGTTATCAAAATCGCGAACAGCACCAAGATAGAAAAGCATTGGAATTGGCTCGAAAATACAAAATCTTTGGCAAGAAAACACCTGCCTTTCTGCTAGATGATACAAAATTAGCAGAAGTTGCAGAATCTTAAGCGTAAACAAAAAAAATACTTGCGCTATTTTTTGCAAAGTTTTATAGAAAATAAAAAATGTTAACCTATTTTATGGAGATGCTAAATGTCAGGACACTCCCAGTTTAAAAATATTATGTATCGCAAAGGCGCACAAGATGCCAAAAAAGCAAGAGTTTTTGCTAAATTAGCACGCGAAATTACTGTTGCTGCAAAAAGTGGTTTACCGGAACCGGATAAAAACCCCAGATTAAGATTAGCCATTCAAGCAGCTCGCGCAGAAAGTATGCCTAAAGATAATATTGAACGCGCTATTGCTAAAGCAACACAAGTAGCCGGCGGCGCAGATTTTACAACAATGCGTTATGAAGGTTTTTCACCTAACAAAGTTGCGGTCATTGTAGAAGCTTTAACTGATAACAAAAACCGTACAGCCAGCAATGTTCGTTCTATTTTTGGTAAACGTGGCGGAGCTATGGGTGAAACCGGCTCTGTTTCTTTCAATTTCGAAAGAATTGGCTATATTGAATACCCTATGTCTGTTGCTGATGCCGACAAGATGTTTGAAGAAGCCTTAGAAGCCGGTGCAAATGAAGTTATTTCCGAAGATGATATTCATGCTATTGAAACTTTACCGGAGGATTTATCTAGCGTTACAGAAGCTTTAGAAAAGAAATTCGGAACTCCATCCGCTTCACGCTTAGATTGGAAGCCAACTGTTAAAACCGAAATCAATGATCTTGAAACGGCTAAAAAATTCTTAGAATTTATTGATGCCTTAGAAGAAGATGAAGACGTACAACACGTATATCACAACGCCGAAATTGCAGAAGAAATTATGTCTCAATTAGCAGAGGCAGAATAAATGCGGATTTTAGGTCTTGACCCGAGTATATCTTCTACCGGTTGGGGCATAATTGATGTCAATGGAAACCGTCTGTCCTATGTGGCAGACGGTTTTATTCCGACTAATTCAAAACTTCCATTATCACAAAGATTAAATACAATTTATACAGAACTGCAAAAAATTATAGAATCTTATAAACCAGACGAAGCTTCTATTGAAATTACTTTCTTAAATAGCAATCCGGAAACATCATTAAAATTAAGCATGGCTCGCGGTGTCGTCTGCCTAATGCCGGCTCTCCATAATATTCCATTATTTGAATACGAACCAAACAAAATCAAAAAAGCATTAACCGGTGTTGGCAAAGCAGATAAAAACCAAGTTGAAACAATGGTAAAAATATTACTTCCAGGCTGTCAACCTAAAAATAACGACTCTTCTGATGCCTTAGCAATTGCTATCACGCATTGCAATTTAAGAAACACTTACAAAAATTACGCAGTATGACACCGAGCCAAAGGTTGAAATAAATTTTTATTGGCTGCACAAAATTGACGCGCAATATCTTCCCCCTCTGCACAACCTTCGTATTCAAAAAAGTTGTTATCTAACTTTTTAAGCTCTTCAACTGCAGGCTTGGTAACTTTCTCATACTCAGCCAACCTTTCCGGTAAAACAGAATCATCTTTACGTTTGATCAATTCACCACCGCAAAACTCACACACCCCATTACTGGCATCTTGAGCTTTACCACAATCAGCACAAATACGGCGATTCTTAACACGATCCATAATTAATTCTGTTGGCGTATCGCGAAAGATAACCGCACAATCAAACCATTTCATCATTTTATCAAAGGTATATACTTGTCCAACGGTACGGGGATATCCATCAAGTATCAAAACTTTCGCTTGAACTCTATGTAACTCATCAATCAACATTTGATTAATGATACTATCCGGCGCCAAACCACCTTCTTTCATATTAGCAGCCAACAATTGACCTAAAGAGGTATTTGCTTTCTTCTCTCTCCGAATAAGCTCCCCCATGGAAATATCGGCTATATCCTCAGGACAAATTCCGTACTTTTTTTCTAATTCACCAGTCAAGCAAGATGCAATATACCCTTTACCTGAAGCCGGCGCACCAATCAGTGAAATAACAAATTTCTTATTCATTTTTATTCCTTGACATATACCACTCTAAAAGCATCCTATAAATTCAACTTGGAAGCCCAAAACTTAAACATGAAATCAAACTATTTCATATATTCATCTAAATCATCAGCATATATTTCTTCAAACTGCTGATTTTGAGATGCGTTAATCTTACGTGGGTTGGGTACCAAAGAAGAATCGACCTTTTGCTTATCATCGGCTGGACTTGTCGGATGTGCAACATTTCCAAAACCTTGAGAAGCTTGATTATCAACATCAATTACATCAGATTGAAGATTTTGAACCGGCATTGTTTCTTGTGGAACACAGGGAGCAGACACACAAGGCACAACAGGTACCACAGGAACAACCGGCATCATCGGCATCATAACCGGTTGAGGAGCATAAGTAACCGAACCAGGTGCTAATGTCGGAGCTTGTTGTACAATAGGAGCCTGCGGAGCCATAGAATCTTGCGGCATCTGAGTATTTTGTTGTTCCATAGAAATTTGGGAAGCCATAGGAATTTGAGGAACCATAGCAGCCTGCGGAACCATAGGAGCTTGAGGAGCCACCGGAGTTTTCACCTCTGTTGGAGCTGCAACAGCCACGGAATTTGGCGCAGACGTTAATGGTCTGAAAGCTGTTTCATTTCCTGCCTTCTGAGCCGTTTTTTTAGGAGCCTTAAGATTTGGACTTAACGGATGAGCATCTTTTATTAGACGTATCATTCCATAACCAGAACCGCCACCATAAGCAGGACCGGAAAGACCTATGGTATAATACCCGCCCAAATATCCGTAATCCAAATCAACATAATCTATCGCAAACATAACTCTGATAGTTGTCGTCCCAACACTGGTCATATCGCATTTAAAACCTTTGCCATTTAGGACAATACTATTATTATTTTTAACGTATAAAAGAGATGTATCCGGTTTGCAGACAGTTGGTGTTTGCCCATTATAGCTTAAATTATAACCTAAAACCAAATCAATTGCCGTCCGTCCCTTAACTGTGGTCGCATCAATAAATTTAACTCCGTCTAAATAAACATAAGCAGGTGTAACACCAACTTTAGCCGGCACTGTTAAATACGGATTAACACAGACATGAGCCTGTGCATTTGCTTCGCACAATAAAGCTGTCGTATCCAAATTATTATCTATCAAATGTGTTAATGCATTATAGATATATTCTTTACTTTGAGATAACTCTGCCGGTGCACATTGTTTATCCCTACATACAATTAAAGAATTTAATGCAGGAACCCTTTTATTAAAGATTTTCGCTGCTTCCGAAGGATCTTCCACGAAAAATTCCGGCTCAGATTGAGCATCGACATACGATGTTTCAACAGTATCCTCTGTATACTCGTACTCACCATCATTCCACCAAGCAGACTGACTGGAACAAGAAACAACGCCCAGCACCCCTAACGCTAAACATAGCTTAAAAAATATTTTTTCTTGCACGGTAACTAACCTTTAATTAAAATTAAGTATATACTCTAAATAGGAAAATACAATGAAAGTCTTAGAATGGAAAGAAAATTGTCAAAAATATGCACACCTTGTAATTGGCTATTAATTACCTTAACTTTAATATATTTTTGTAGTTTTACAGTCTGCACCGCCAATGAAATATCTTCATCACCGCTTATGCCGGTAAAAATCATTGATGGCGATAGCTTGGAAATTGGAACATCTCGTATCCGTTTAATGGGAATTGATGCACCGGAATACACACAATATTGTAAAAATGCCAAAAAGAAAAATTATCCATGCGGTAAAATTTCTGCTGATTATTTAGAAAACCTCATTAAGAATAAACCGATTACTTGCAAAATACACAAAAAAGACCAATATGAACGAGATTTATGCACGTGCTACAAGAACAATCTCGACTTAAATGCCGAAATGATTCGTGCCGGTCAAGCTATTGTTTATTTAGAAAGTCCCTATCAAGATGAACAAGCTGAAGCTAAACGCAACAAGCGTGGTTTATGGCAAGGTCGCTTCATGCATCCGCGACTGTTTAGGCGCCTAAAAGAACAACAAAAATTAAATTAATTTAAAATTTTAAGCAGATTCTTATTGACTCCTTAAAAAACTTATGTATATTGCACAAAAAAGTTATGTTTAAATCTACAAAACAGGTGAATAAAAATGTATGCAGTAATTAAAACAGGCGGCAAGCAATATAAAGTAGCATCAAATGATGTTATCAAAATTGAAAAAATTGCTGGTGACGCCGGAAGTGAAGTTGTTTTCAACGAAGTATTGGCAATGGATGAAACCGTTGGTACTCCGTTTGTTGCCGGTGCCAGTGTAAAAGGCACTATCGTTAAACAAGCAAAAGATACTAAAGTTATCGTCTTCAAGAAAAAGAGAAGACAAAATTACCGTCGTAAAAACGGACACAGACAAAACATCACAATCGTTAAAATTACCGATTTGTGTAAATAATTAACAGGAGTTTTTAAAATGGCACATAAGAAATCAGGCGGTAGCTCATCAAACGGACGTGACTCTATCGGACGTCGTTTAGGTGTTAAAAAATTTGGTGGTGAGTCTGTCATCTCCGGCAACATCATTATCCGTCAACGTGGAACAAAGTTCCATCCGGGTAACAATGTTGGCATGGGTAAAGACCACACTATTTTTGCCACTGCAGAAGGTAAAGTTGAGTTCAGAACAAAGGCGAATGATAGAACTTATGTTTCTGTTGTTCCCGCTGAATAATTAAACTCGAAACAAGACTAAGGGGGATGCCAGACATCCCCTTTATTTGTACGAAATACGGAAATTTTAGAGATAAAAAATGAAATTCTTGGATCAGGCAAAGATATATTTGAAATCAGGAGATGGGGGACGCGGTTGCGTCGCCTTTCGCCGTGAAAAATATATTGAATTTGGCGGTCCGAACGGTGGTGACGGAGGCAAAGGTGGCAGTGTATGGTTTGTTGCCGTAGAAAACCTCAACACATTAATAGATTTTCGTTATCAACAGCACTTTAAAGCTCAAAACGGACAACATGGTATGGGCTCGGAAATGTGCGGTGCCAAAGGCGAAGATTTAATTATTAAAGTTCCAGTTGGTACAGAAATTGTTGCCGATGATGGAGTCACCGTAATAGCAGATATGGTAGAACCCGGACAAAAATTCATGATTGCCAAAGGCGGGGATGGCGGCAGAGGGAATATCCATTTTAAGACTTCCACAAACCAAGCACCGAGATATGCCGAACCGGGATGGCCAGGTGTGGAAATGTGGGTTTGGTTAAGATTAAAGATTATAGCCGATGTCGGCTTAATAGGTTTACCGAATGCCGGGAAATCCACTTTTTTAACAGCTGTAACCAAAGCGCGTCCTAAAATTGCCGACTATCCGTTCACAACTTTACACCCAAATTTAGGAGTCGCATGGGTTGATGGTAAAGAGCTCGTTCTGGCTGATATCCCTGGATTAATAGAAGGTGCCCACGAAGGAATAGGCTTAGGCGATAGATTCTTAAAGCATGTTGAGCGTTGCTCCGTTTTTCTACATCTATTAGATGGAACATCTGAAAATATTGTTAAAGATTACAAAACAATTCGTAAAGAATTAGAATTGTATGCCGACAAGTTAATGTCAAAACCTGAAGTTGTTGCTTTAAATAAAACCGATTCTCTAACGGAAACTGAAATAAAGAAAAAACTAAATGCGCTAAAAAAAGCAACAAAATCACCGGTATTTGCAATTTCTGCAATTGCCGGAACCGGCACGATTGATTGTTTGCGTGAAATAGCTCAATTCGTTCCACTAAAACAAAAGAAAATTCTTCCTCAGGCAGAAGAAGACATACCGACAGAACAACCCATCAAAAAAACTTGGTCGCCACTTGATTAATAGGAGTATTGATATGAAAGATGACCAAACATTATTAAAATTAATAGAAAAAACCTTAGACGATAATAAAGCCCAAGATATTGTAACGATTGATTTAAAAGGAAAAACATCAATTGCCAATTTTATGGTCATCGCCAGCGGTACATCTAATCGACACGTTGCCTCTTTAGCTGACAAAGTAAAAACAGAATTAAAAAATCATGGGTACAATTCATCATCAGAAGGTGAAGAAAAAGCCAACTGGATATTAATTGATGCTTTTGATGTAATTGTACATATCTTCTGCCCGGAAGTCCGTGAATTTTACAATTTAGAAAAGATGTGGAACACTGTTGCCGAAATGCGCAAGAATTAGTTTACGAATCAAAAAAATACTTGATTTATTAAACAAGAACGTGTATCAAAAGCAAGTACGATATGTAGGGGTATAGCTCAGTTGGTAGAGCATCGGTCTCCAAAACCGAGTGTCGTGAGTTCGAATCTTACTGCCCCTGCCAAATTTTACCTAACTAATTGTTTTAGTTAGGTAATTTTTTTTGATTTTTTTAAAAAAGTGCCAAAATCCGAGATGTGACACAAGAGTGTGACACAGGAGCATTTTTGTAGGATGAATGGGCACAACAGATTAATGAGGAGAAACCACACCTATTACATCAGGGCACGAATCCCTGTAAACTTGGTGTATCTGGTTCATAGACCAGACTTTAGGTATTCATTACAAACGAACAACTATTACGAAGCTATTGCGAAATTATCAAAAGAGAGTCATAAGATAGATGTAAAGATTAACATTTTGAAGGCTCTTGATATGCTCATTAAGAATAAGCAACTCGTGATACTGCCAGAAGACATTGATAAGCTAGTTATACACAAGTTACGCCAAGCTGAAGAAGTATTTGAGAACTATGACCGAGAAATAGCTGAAGGAAACTATGACTATCAGAACCTATTAGTCTTCAATAAAGAGACTTCGGCAAACAATACTAAAGCCGAACACGAGTTGGAATGTGTTGAGCTCTTTATCAAAGAGTATTTTAATGACCTCAAGGAAAGCACAAGGACACATCACAGCATCGTTAAGATGATTGGAAGAGTTGACAAGGAAGAGATTCCAATCATTGCTGATAAAGCTAATCCGCCTGAAGTAGTTAAACAAACAACTAAAGCTCTGAAGAGTGTTGAGAAGTATGTGCTTGATAAAATCAACAGCATCGTTGATGACACTGGCGACAACTTTGCTATTAATAATAGAGTGAAGCGTTGCTTAACAATCATCAATGACGAGAAGAATGCAAGAGCAAGTGGTGAAACTATTTCAACACCATGGAAACAAGTATTCAAAGACTTTGCTTTAGATAAGAAGAACAATAACAGGACTGGTGATAACACTCTTAAGCAGAACAAACAATGCTTGGAAACAATCTTTGAAATCATTGGTAAGAACATTGTTGAGCAGATTACAGCAGATGATTGCAGAAAGGTTTCTCAAAAAATTCACAACCTTCCAAAGAAATGGAAGGAACGATATAGAGGGCAAACGCTTACAGACATCTTGGCAAGAGAGAATGATGATGTCATTTCTTTGACTTCGGTGAAGAAATACTTGCGTGTGTTTAAGGAGTTCTTGGAGTTCTGCAAAGTTAATCAATACATCCATGATAGTTTCCAAGGCTTCATCTCTATATCACGAAGAAAGGAATCCATTGAGGTAACAGCCTTTACAAAGGATGAGCTGAAGAAAATCTTTGACCCGAAGACTTATCCTCGTGTGATGGATAAGAAATACGCATACCGCTATTGGATTCCTTTGTTGGCATTGTTTCACCCTGTTAGGCTTAATGAAGTTTGCCAGCTCTACATTGAAGATGTTCGGCTTGATAAAGGTGTTTGGTATCTGAACCTTACAGATGAGAGGAAAGACCAGCACTTAAAGAATCCGCAATCAAGGCGAAGAATCCCTATCCATCCGCAAATATTAGATTTAGGATTCTTGGAGTATATCAATAGTATTAGAGAAGCATCAAATAAGACTGAAGAGTATCCAGGGAGAGTCTTTTATCAGCTACATTATAGTCCAAAGAACCATTACATCCAAGCAATTAGCCAATGGTTCGGCAGGTATTTGAAGAGTGTCGGGATTGATAGCCGTTCAAAAGTCTTTCATAGCTACCGCCACAATGTTAAACAAGCCATGCGTGATGCTGATATTCCGCAAGAGTTTCAAAATGCTTTGGCTGGCTGGTCTGGTAAAGATACTGGCGAAAGAGTTTATGGTGGAAACTTCCCGATAAAGAAGCTCAATGCTCAACTTTCAAAGCTCCATTACACTTTCTTGAATAGAAACCTTGAACGCATTGCAGCAAAGAATAAGATTAGGTAATACTACTTCCTCAAGTATCTGTATAGAGTTGGTTTAGATATGTGATACTTATTCATTAGTTCGGTTTCAGTCATACCTGCTGCTCTGTCATCCTTTACCTGTTGTATAAGAACGCTGTTTAACTTGGTCGGATGAGCCTTTTCATACTTATGCTTTCTTTGAGCAATCCGAATGCCAGCCATCTGCCGTTCCTTAATGGTAATGCGCTCTGCTTGAGCAATAGCCCCCATAATCGTAAGCATCATCTCTTGAGTTTTAGAAGCAAAGGTCTCTTCATTGCTGAAAGTCCAACCTTCTTTGATGAAGGTAATGGATGCGCCCTTGTCTCGTATCTCTTTAATGATGGTGAGAAGGTCAAGGGTATTGCGTGCTAAACGGCTAATGTCTTCTGTAAAGCATTGGTCTCCTGCTCGTATTGCTTTGAGCATATTCTGTAGTTCTACTCGGTCATCTTTGCTCTTACCACTAATCTTCTCTTGATATATCAAGTCATACTGGTCAGCATCTTCTAATTGTCTGTCATAATTTTGTGTAATAGAACTACATCTCACATATTTAATCTTCATTTTACTATCCTCTAACTATTATTTAAGTATTCAATCACTATTGTTTTACTATTAAATAGTATCATCTTGTCTTAACTTTATGATACTATGAGCAACTTGTCAAGAAAAAGTTTGAGAGAATCGTTGGTTTTACTGGATTTCAGGAAATGATGTTAGTATCATTTTTATAGAATCATTTAAGTGTACTTCCTGATACTATCATTTTAAGCCCTTTAAGAAGGCTTTGTGTATAAGTTCTTTTAGGTCTTCCAGTCATAACTCTTTTATTGTAGCGTTAAGTTATTCAATACTGATTGGATACTTAATCAATACTTTTTAAGGAGAAACATTATGGGATTACTTAATAAACTCTTGGGCAATGAGAAAAAGAAAAAAGCCCCTACAAAGAAGAAGACAACCGCTGCAACAGCTAAAAAGAAAGTTCCGGCATCTGTTAAGGACAAGTATTTCATTACAGACTTGTCAGCAGATGACAAGGCTGCTACTAAAGCAAACGCTAAAAAGAAAGATGTTAGAATGAACATCTACGAGAAGGTTCAGCAAGCCATTAAAAATGCTGAACTGAAAAAACCTGAAAGCAAGCTCGGAAGACTAGAGAAAATCTTTACGACCAATGAAGAAGGCAAAACCATTGCTACTATCAGATACGGCAGCGTTATTTTCTATCAAGGTGTTATGAATGATGCAAATGTCTTTGATAGTTACGGCAAAGAGAACTTTGAGAACAAGTTAGGTGCTTTGAATCATTTGAAGATAATGCTTGAAGCAGATGAATGGTTTAATCCACAATACGAGAAGTATTTGGCAACTAAAGAATTAGCAGACAAACGCTCTGCTGCAACCAAAAAGACCAATAAGAAAAATGCTGCATTGGCAACAGCATCATCTAATGTAAAATCTACTGCGAAGAAAACTGCTCCAAAGAAGACAGTCGCTACTTCTAAAGCTAAACCAGCTACAAAGAAGCCAGCTACTAAGAAAGTAGCATCAACAAAAGCTAAACCTGCTGTGAAGAAGGCAGCTCCGAAGAAAGCTACTACTTCTAAAGCCAAGACAGCTCCGAAGAAAGCTACCGCTAAAAAGGCTACTACTTCTAAAGCCAAGACAGCTGCAAAGAAGAGCACAGCTAAAAAGCCTGCAGCCAAGAAGAAAACTTCCACAAAGAAGAAATAGCAACAATGAAGGGGCTGCAAAGCCCCTTTAATTATATTCCAATACTTATTGAATAGTTGCTCAAGAGTTATTCAATCCATATCGTTTAATAAACCTTGAGAGTGTCATATATTGAACTCCCATTATCTTGGATATTTGGTTCTTTGAGACACCTTTGGCAAGAAGGTCTTGGATTCGTTTAAGATTCTTTGCGAGTTTCAGTCTCTTGGATTCAGCTCCGATTGGTCTTCCGAGCCTAACACCTTGCTCCCTCTTGGATGCGAGCGAGCATTTGGTTCGTTGGCTGATGAGGTCTCTTTCAATTTGTGATGCTAAACCAAAGGCAAAAGCAAGGACTTGTGATTGTAAATCATTACCTAGATGATAGTTCTCTTTGATTGTGATGACTTGGCAGTTCTTGTTCAAGCAGGTTTGCAGAATAGAGAAAGTCTCGGGAACAGACCTTGAGATTCTTGAGAGTTCCGAGCATATCAAGATGTCTCCATCCCTTATCTCTTCCAACAATGCTCCGAGCTTTCTTTTACTCAAAGGCTTTCTTGATGATATTGTCTCCTCAATCCAAACATCAATTTTCATATTATGCTTGGCTGCGTACTCGCTGATTTCATACTCCATGTGTTCAAACGATTGTTTCTCGGTACTCTTGCGGATGTATCCATAAATCATAAAATTCTCCTTTTGATATATTTATCGGAGAATCAAAGGATTTGAGGTAAAATGTTCTGCCATTTTAACGAACAATAAAATCAACTAATTTTTTAAGCCATTTGTTGAGATGTAATATGCTCCATTTGTTGGTATATAATTCTTTGAAACACCAGTAATATAAGGAGCTTCAAGGAATTTAGTAGGTAATAGCACCAGTATACTGATTTAATAGTTCTATCATTCAACACAAATGTTCGTATATGTTAAGCCAGAAGTCAGATGATACTTTATGGATTGTTAAATGGGTAAAACTTGTGCTTTTTTAGGTAATGATTACGATTTCATGCGAGGTAGGAAGCGTGAAAGAAGACCTAGATTTATGGTAAAAGAGCAAGTTAAAGAACAGATTGTTAAGCTGATAGAAACTGAAGGTGTTACCGATTTTTTGGTCGGAGAAATCGGTGGATACGAAGAAGATGCTTATGATGCTGTTTTGGAAGTAAAGCAGAATTACCCAGATATTCACATTACACTTGTTATATCAAAAATAACAGAACTGCATCCCATTGGAGAAGATAATCCCAAGCATGTTTATGCAGGAAAATATTGCGATGACTTTATCTATCCTGATAAAAGTGCAATGGGTTACAAAAGATTGAGTATTGTGTATCGCAATCGCTTTATCTTAGAAAATACTGACTTTATTATCGCTTACAATGAATATCAAGGCAGAGCTTATGAATTCTGTAAACAAGCAAGGAATAAAGGTGTTAAAATTATTGACCTAGCAGAGATTTATAATTAAACTATACTCAAACTAATTTTTTAGAAAGGAACTTTTTATATGAAAACAAAACTTTTACTAACAACAGCTCTGGTAGCAACAGCTTTTATAAGCAATGCTTGGGCTGAAATCAGTCAAACGATTGATGAGACAACAGGACTGACAAATCTTACAGTTACACAAAAAGCAACGGATTTACAAGCTGGCAAATACAATGAAATTAAAATTAATTCAGGTGTTGCCTATTTCAATAATTGGAACTATCATAATGAAGACCATATCATTAATGCAAATGAGTTTCATCTTAATGGTCATTTTAAAACTGGTGTTGGTGATATGGCTGACGTTCTTGATGCATATAATTATAGTCCCAATAAAGACCCTAATGATAAAAAATTGTACATTATACAAAATGGACAATACGGATATAGAAACGAACAAGGCATTTTTCAGCCACTTGGCCCTGTAAACGATGTTCATAGACATCTTATAGAGTATGACCCTGATTATTACGCTCCTGACTATGAAGGTTCAAGAACTGATGGTGTAAAAACTATGGAGAAGCCATTTCAAATGGGTATGACAACAATTAATGTCGCAAATACTTTCACTGCAGAAAATAGCGAATTTGACATTGCTACTGCAACATTGATTGCGGATAAAATTGATGTAACGAATACAGATATAACAGTTGGAGGATTCACACATAATACCGGCAATGACGTTATCTTAGCTAGTAAAAATTATAATGCCGGTAAAGATTATACCAAGACACATATATTGACCAATGAATTTAATATGAATGTTACAAATGGTAATCCAATGGGAATTGGTGATGATAGAGTTAATTTTTATATTAAAGATGGTGTTAATGTTAATATTAGTGGTGGAGCAGGCTTATCTGCTAGTGCTGTTGTTGACAAATGGGATGATTGGCATAGATTTATTGAAAATAACTATACTGTGTCTGAAGCTAAAAATTACTTTAACAATTATCAAATTTTTCGCAATATTCATGACAGTGCTACTGATGTTAGTAACTATAACAAATGGAAAGAAAAAATCATTAAGACATATGAAAATGACCCTGCTAAAGCCGACCAGTATATTAAAATGTATGAAAGTTTCCGCACAAAGGCTGGTGATAAAATAAAAGATTTTGAATTAACATTAGAAACCATTCCTGAATATGGTAATTTAACTATTGAAGGAGGAAACATCAATTTATCGGACAATAGTTTAATGTTAGCGTCCAATAATATTACTATTGCTGGAGGTGAGGTTAATTTAAATGGCAAATCGCAAATTATTTCTTTAGTATTTTTTGATGGTCCAGAAGACAAATATACATTCAAAGATGATTCTAACAGCCCTTTCCAAGATTGGGGAGTATTAGATGGAGCTTATGGTAACTTCTATATGACCGGAGGAACACTTAATATCAATGGCAACAACCAGATTACAGGTAAAGATTATGTAACCATTGCCGGCGGGACATTGAATATTAATGAAAATGCAACACTTTCTAATGTAAGACTGAACACCGAAAGTTCTTTAACAGGAAAAGATTTAACTGATGAAGAAAAAACTGCTTACAAAACAGCATCATTCGGTAACACCGGTTTTTTGGTTACAAATAATGGTGTCATGAACGTTGCGGGAACATTAGATTCTCCATTAATCGTAACAGGAAACGGTGTTTTGAACTTCACCTCGGATAGCGCTTTACTTAAGAACTCTGTTATTGTCGGTGAAGCAAGCTTAGGCGGAAAAGGCGCATTAAACATAGGTTTGAATAAGCCGAAACTTCAAGGAAATGGCGAAAATACGGGTAGTTTCGTTATTTTTCGCCCAGGTTCAATCTTCGGTGTGAAAGTTAATAGTGATTCTGACCATGGTGTGCTAAATGCCAATGTTGCTTTTGAAGATGGTGCATCAGTTAGTATCACTACAGATGCCTCAATGACTGTCGGTCAAAAATGGGAAGGATTAACATTGGTTAATGGTATTGTAAATGCTGCTAACGCAGATTTATCAAATGGTCGTTTTAAAGTAACCTTGAATGGTGAAAATGGAGATGCCAATAGAACTTTTGATGTTGAATATACTCAATCATCAAGGGACAGAGCAGCTGAAGCAGGAGGTTCATCTTCAGAAGTTGCTGCTGCTGATGCTTGGGACAGTCTGGGTGATATTTTTGATAGTGGTGTTATGGCAAATATTAAAGAATTGCTTGATAATTTAGCCGATAACAATGCCAAAGGTTATGTTGAAGCATTAAAAACATTAGCTCCAACAGCTACACCAATGGTTCAACAAACATCTTCAGAAACAGTTAATCAAGTATTTGGTGCTGTTGAAACGCGTTTGAGTGGTGGTTCAACCAATAGCTCACAAGGTATGTCATCAGGTGATGTGTTAGAAGATGCTGCAGTATGGGTTCAAGGTTTAGCCAATCATGCCAAGCTCAATAAGACAGCTCAAGCTGATGGTTTCAAATCTGATACTTTCGGAACAGCTCTTGGTTTGGAAAAGAAAGTGAACAACCAAGTTAAGGCTGGTATCGGTTATGCTTACAATGATACAGATGTCAAAGCAACAGGTCGTGATACAGATGTTACAACACATACAGCTTTAGTATATGGTGAGTATAAGCCAAGTAACTGGTTTGTAAATGGCATTATGTCATATGGTTGGTCTGACTATGATGAAAGTAAAAATGTTGCAGGCAACATCGTTACAGCAAAATACGATGCAGAAACATTTGGCTTACAAGCAATGACTGGTTATGACATCTTTACAAAATATGCTATTGTAACACCTGAAGCAGGATTGCGTTACATCCACATCAAGACAGACGGATACACAGATTCTGCAATGCAAAGTGTTTCAAGCAATACTTCTGATATTGTAACTGGTGTCATCGGTTCAAGAATACGCAAGACCTTTGACACACAAAGTGGCTTGAGATTTACCCCTGAAGCTAAACTGGCTATGACTTATGATTTGAAGCATGACAATGTTACATCAAATGTAACTTTGCCGAATGGTTCATCTTATAGCGTTAATGGCAAAGCGTTAGACCGCTTTGGTGTTGAAGTTGGGGGTAACTTGACCGCAGAAATTAATGATAATGTTGAGTTGTCATTGGGTTATGAAGGTAAGTTCCGTGAAGATTATCAAGACCACAGTGGCTTGATTAACTTCAAATACAACTTCTAACCATTCTTATTGAATAGTGAATAAGTAGTTCCAAGAGAGTTGATTAATTCAACTCTCTTTTTTAATTAGCAGACTGTAGGTATCTGAAACTTTGCCAGTATGTCATCAATCACCTTTTGCACATCAGAAGTGTCTTGATTTGTTTCAGATGGTTCTGAAACATCATGATTTACAGGTAATTCACGATGTCTCATATCATTGAAAGAAATGTCTGTATGAACAAATGGTGGCAAAACAACCTCTTCATCCTTTGTTTCCAATGGTTTTTCTATAGTTATTTCATTGTTCAGTGGTTCTTTAGAAATTGCTTTGGAATTTTCCTCTTCTTCAAGCATTTTCTCAAGGTCATCATAGGTGATACCTCTTTTAGCAAGAGCATCCTGTAATGTTATAAGCAAATGTTTAAGATTGTCTCGCTCTTGTTCAGCTTTAGAAACTCGTTTCTTCAGTTCTGCAATATCCTGTTTGTATTGTTTCTCCATTCTTTCAAAATTCTGAATATCTTGTTTCATAAGGCTTTTAGACTTATTGCTCATATTAACACCATCCAAAGGAATGTAATACTTTTCAGTTGGTGTAAGTGTTCTACGACCATATTCATCAACACCTTTATCAAGGTAGCCTTGGCGAATAAGTTGATTGACTTTTGTTTTGGCTGATGCAAGTTTGCATTGAGCGTGCTTGGCAATGTCTTCATTACTGCCATAATAGATGTGAGCATTGTTACTTCTGAACTTGATATATGTTAGGATGTAGCGTTCTAGTATTGATAAATGTTCTGCAACTTCATTGTTTTCAATGTCTTCAGGATTGTTAATATTTTCAAGATTTATAGTCATAATATACTCCTTCAATTGTTTTCTTAATCTCAAAAATATTTATCGGAGAGATTTTTCCAATTTTCATTTCAACAAAATTGATGCGGAATAAATATTCCCACCTAAAATGGGTAGCGGAATGAATATTCTCACTTTATAGCCTAAACGGAATGAATATTCTCACTTCGGAAATGAATATTCTCGTTTCGGGAATGAATATTTCCAAAAGCGGAATAAATATTCTCACCATCAATTCTTGAAACCCTTATCCAGCAAGGGTTAGAAGCCAATTTTTTAGGAGTATAATATAATAAAAATAGAATCAAAATACTATTATAATACTATTTCTTTACTTCGTAGATTAAATTAGAGACAAAGCCAATAGGATGAGAATAGAAAGAAGAAGTAAATGGAATGTGGTGGAGGAAGTAAAGAAAGAGCAGTATTACTGGGAAAATACTGCTCTCGTGAGATTTATTAGAAACATAGTCTGAAGGAGGACTACACAAATATTTATCAGGTGAAATTGTCCAAATCAAAATCAGCAAAATTGAACTGATAAATATTTTTGTGAGCAGAACAAGTTAACTATAAGGAGACTATTATGACAGAAAACACTTACGAAACAGATACTTTCAACAGATATATTCCATTAAGCGAAGCCGCTGCTGTATTTCAACTACTCAATGAACTCCAAGACCAAATAAAGAAGAAGCCATTGTCAGAATTGCCATATTATGAGATGGAAGGCGACATTTGTATTGATGATATTGATACAATCAAGGCATATATGGAAGCGCATCCTGACTTTTTTATTGATGCTCCATTGTTTATCAATAGAACAACATTGTTTCTGATTGCTTGTGAAGATGGCACGAATGCCGATGTTATTGAGTTCCTATTGAATAACAATGCTGAAATCAATCGCTGCAATATTCTCGGCTACAATGCTGTAATGCTTGTAATCCGTAATGAAAATATGGACATTGATACCAAGTTAGAGGTCATTCAAATGTTGATTGACCGAGGAATTGACATCAACTGGGTTAATTGCTATGCAGAAACGGCTCTAAACATTGCGCTTTCAAGGATTGAACCAAGAATAGCTAAACTATTGATTGACAATGGCTGTGTATTAACTATCCCTGAAACAACAAGACAATAGTATAATTTCATTGGTCTTCTTGCTTTTCTTTAATAGCCGGTTTATTCTCACCTCATACATAAACCATTGTTAAGGAGAAAGATTATGGCAAAGAACGAATACTCTCAAGATAACGATGATAACTCATCTCAATTTATGCTTACTGACGAACAGAGAAACGAACTTAAAAACTTTCCTCTACTAAAAGGATATGTAGAATCATACATTGAAAATGATGGCTGCCCTGAAAAACTTTTTTCTATTACTGATTTCGCAATGTTTTTCAAAAGATTATGGGATGAAGGTATTGATGAGATAATACTGTTTCCAGAATGGGATACTGAAGAAGGAGAAGAATGGTATGAAGATTTCAACAGTGGTGGAAGTAATTCAAGATGGTCTGTTGGTGAAGAATACATTGCAGAAAACTTTTCCAAATGTGTTGATAGTGCCATTAGATTAGCCAAAAAATATGGAGATTTTGATATTCACGCTCAAAACTTAAATATCAGACGAGATGAAGATGAAGATGAAGATGAAGAATAGATTTATCTCAAACACTTTTTAATAGCACTCATTGCATCATAAACACGACCCGCAGCATATAGCAGTTTCAATGAATACTTCTCGTCTATATGCTCGTGCTGTCTAAATAACCAAAACAGCTTGTTATGTATAGTTTCACAATCATCTATGAATGATTGGAGCATTTCATTAGTCTCGTCAACAGCTACATCATATTCATTCAGTATTTCATAGCTGGCAATATTCTTACAATGCTTTGAAAGATAGTTATTCATAGCATCTTCATCTTTGAAATGCTTATATCCTTTGCGGTTCTTAATAGTTTCAATCAATACTTTCATCATAGTTCTCCTATACTTAATTCATAGTTTCATAATTATTTATGAAAACTTTTTTCATTGTCTAACCTCTTGTATTTAAAATAAATTACCTGAAAACAACAAGTTACCAGTATTTTTCATGCAATTCAGGCTTGACAAGCCGATTCTGGCATGTTTAAATCTTCTTGAAAGCGGATTTATAACCAACTTGCCCTGCTTAAAGGACTAAAAGGAGATTTAATATGACTAATATACAGAACGATTTGCGTTGTCAGTTAATGAACGCATTATATCATGACAATTTTTCAACTATTGATGAGCTATTAGAAAAGGATGTTAATATTAACCTTCCTTACAATCACAATGGCTGGACACCATTTATGTGGGTGTGTAAGGAACATTGCAATCCCGAAGTAATTGCAAAGTTCTTAAAGCATGGAGCTAAACTTGACCGAGTTAATAAGCAAGGTCAAACAGCTCTACACATTATGGCAGCACATCGCAGCTCTTTTGATTGTTTGGCTTTACTTATAGATGCCGGAGCTGATGTAAATGCTCAAGATATGCAAGGTAATACTCCGTTGATGATTGCAGCTGCACATCCGCAAGTAGCAATGCGCTATGATGTAGTGTGGAACTTGTTTCTCAAGAGCGATGATAGTGTTCGTAATCACGAAGGTCTATCAGCTTATGACATAGCCAAAGCTAATCCAGCCTTTGATGATGACGAGATTTTAGAGATAATGGAGAAAGCATCCCATGACTAATGCTGAAGTAATCGCTCAACAGAACGATGACTTCCGCAAGCACTTATCAAAGGGAACTCTCGTTCTCACTTGTGGCATTCGTTCTAACACCAAGGAAGACATTGAAGCCATCATTACCAAAGTCAGAACCTTTAACAACTTTGATGAAGGCAATGACCCGTATAACGAACACGACTTTGGAGCTTTTGATTACAAAGGTCATAAAATCTTTTGGAAGATAGACAACTACGACCAAAAGTTTCTGTATCTTTCTCCGAATGCTTGTAATCCAAGGCTTACAAACAAAGTTCTAACCATTATGTATGCAGAAGAATACTAGGACAATGATGGAAGTAAGCATTTATAATCAGCATCTACAAAGGATTGATGGAAAAATCCTTGAGCTGAAGCGTTCAAGAGATGCTTTTGTTACCAAGCATCGGGAAAATGTTATGGCTACCATTTACAATCGTCAAGCCAACGATAGACAATGGTTCATCAAACATTTCAGCCAAGTGTATCAGAGAAGAAAAGAGTTTACGCTAGGAACTCCAAACGCTACGGTAGTGATTGACTGCTTCACGATTTACAGCATCGGCAGTTGTTGTGGCTATCGGAGCATCAAACGGCTGCCGATAGGTCGGCTTGTGAAGTTGTGGGAGATGGGCTTTCAGTATCAAGGCTGTCCTGTGGTTGAATACATCAAACACAATGGGAATCAGCATATCAACTACATCAAGAGTAATCGTCTGCTTACGAAGCGTTACAAATATGGGGAGATGCCACCATTCTCTAACGCTTTACAAACGCTTCTGAAACGATTGAGAAATGTTTATGAACAAACGGACTATTACCGAACTATTGGGGAACTATCAAAATCCTTGAAAATAAAGGCTTAAATACCATTTTTACCGACCTTTCAAACCCCTTGAAAATAGCCATGTTTCCACGAAGCATAAAAATAGGCTTGACACCTTGAAAATCATGGGTTATACATGCTCTCAAGATTGTGTCACAGGATGACTAAAAAATACTTATTTTTAGAAAAATTATAAAGTAAAAGCAATTAGTTATAAAAAATATAGCAGCGGTTCTTACTGCCCCTGCCATAAAAAGACGTCCCTTAACGGGGCGTTTTTTTATGGCATTTAGGGACCGTTGATGAGAACTCACGACAAGAGTGAGTTCGACTACCAGCGCAAGGCGGGCGGAAGAACGCCGTTTGCCTTCAGGCAATGCGCGCCTGTGCGGCCGAGCTTTTTTATAAAAAAAAGCGAAGGTCAATCTTACTGCCCCTGCCATAAAAAGACGTCCCTTAACGGGGCGTTTTTTTATGGCATTTAGGGACCGTTGGTTCGAACTCACGAAAAAGTGAGTTCGACTACAAGCGAAAGCGAGACGAAAGTATCGCGGTCGGCCTTGCCGATGAGCGCCCGTGCGACCGAGCAATGCGAAGGTCAATCTTACTGCCCCTGCCATAACAAAGAACCTACCCTTGTGGTAGGTTTTTTGTTATGGTTAGAAGAAGTTGGTTCGAACTCACGAAGAAGTGAGTTTGACAAGGAACCGCCAGCGGGCGGAAGAACGCTGGTCAGCTTTAGTTGATAGGCGACGTAGCGGCCGAACTTAAAAAGCGAAGGTCGATCTTACTGCCCCTAAACTCAAATTTAAGATTTATATTCTAGACTATAAAAAATAGTAGAAAAGGTCTGCAAAATGAAATTTACAACAATATTCAATGAAACCATAGATACACCTTGCGTAGGTTGTGTGGTTATGGATAATACAAAATTTAAAGAGGGGCGAATTTACCAATCAAAATTATGGGACTTAAGTCAGGATTTTGAAATTGCTTATCCGGGAATGATCATTTTGTCACCTCTACGCCACATTTCTAATTATACAGATTTAACAGAAAATGAGCTGGAAGAACTAAACATCCTGACTATTCACTGCAAAAAAGCCATTAAAAAGATTTTTAACTGCGAAAAAATAGCATATATGTTTTATGAAAAACCCAATGGGCATATCCATTTCATCATTATTCCATTACATGGTTTAATAGAGATAAAAGATAAGTATAGTGTATTAGGTGAATTAATATCTAAGGCAGAAGAATTACACACAAATAAAGAAAACATGACTTTGGTTATCAAAGTAATTGAAGAACTTAAAAAGTATTTTAGAAATATATAAGTAGACCTTATATAAACAAAAAAGCATTACCCTTGATAGGTAATGCTCTGATAGACAATAAAAAATCATTGTAACGGAGGATCATAGACAATCTTTGCGGGCTCAATATAAACATGAGGACCTTGCAAAAAAATGACTTGAGCACCATACATTACACATTGCTGATGAATAATAATTCTTGGCGGTCGAACAACAATAACACGTGCATGAAACATCACCGCATTTTTAGTTAATTTAGAAGGCATTTCCTTCCAAACAGAGAACACCTTTGTTGGCAAAAGTTCTTTGCTCTTCAATGGCTGAAGAACAACATTCTGCCATGGCGATAATGTCACATTACTGTCGCTTAAAGCGTGCGACATCTCGTGCATTTGGGCTGACACTGTCACGGACCAAGCGCACAAAACGATTAGCAATAACAATCTTTTCATATGTCTTAGGATTTAAATAATTATCATAATAGTCATAAAAACATAAATATTCTTTCAAACCAAAAACATCTTGTCAAATTAAAAAATAAAATGCCTATTAAATCTTATTTTCTACTTCAAATTTTGCGGATTAAGACCTTCTAACTCCGGCAATACAAAAATACCATCTTTACGTACCAATTTACCATCAAACCAAATCTCTCCGCCACCATTTTCCGGTGTTTGAATTTTAACCAAATCCCAATGAATAGAAGAAACATTCCCGTTATTCGTTTCATCTTCATAAGAATTACCGATTGCCATATGAAAAGAACCGCAAATTTTTTCATCAAATAAAATATCTAAAATCGGATGTGTAATATATGGATTAACACCTAAAGCAAACTCTCCCATATACCGACTTCCGGCATCTATATCCAAGATTTTTTGGAATTTATCATTATTGGCAACCGATGTCCCTTTAACAATTTTTCCATTCTTAAATTCTAACCGAATATTAGAGAAAAACACGCCGTTATGTGTCGTATCTGTATTAAATTGAACATATCCGTTAATAGAATTTTTAACCGGTGCCGTATAAACTTCCCCGTCTGGGATATTCATTTTTCCATCACAAATGATAGACTTAAGCCCCTTAATAGAAAAATGTAGATCCGTATCTTTTCCTTTTATATGCACATCTGAGGTTTTATCCATAAGCTTTTTAAGAGGAAGCATGGCTCTGCCCATTTTCTTATAATCCAATAAACATGCATTAAAATAAAAATCTTCAAATTCTTTAACAGACATACGAGACATCGCTGCCATCGTATTATTAGGATAACGCAGAACGCACCAACGTGTTTTAGGTAATCTTGTTTGCATATGAACCTGTTTTTGAAAAATTCTATTCTGTCGTTCCTTATATTCATCGGCCACATCAGAAAGTGCAAACATATCATCGTATCCTCGCACGGCAACATAACAATCTGCCTTTTCCATTAAAGCCTTATGCAAATCAGTATATTGTTGAATTTGCTTATCATTAGCACCTTCAATAGAACTACGTATGAACGATGTATCATTAAAAAAATAAAAAGGTGTCGCCCCAAGTTTAATCGCGACTTTAATAAGCTCATTTAATAAATCTTTAGTACTGGCACTAAAAGCCTCTAAATAAACAATTTCACCTTTTTTCAATTTAACTCCGTTACACAAAATATTTTCTGCCAATTGAGTTATTCTACTATCCATTTTCACTTCCTCCATATCTAAAACCCGTTAGAATACAATAAAACTTAAAAATTAACAATTAGCTTATTTTATAATAAAAAACTCAGAATATTATAAAGATTTTCTTGACATCTGCTGATAAAAACATTTATATATGCATAAAATGTTTAATGACAATTAAGCAGTGATTGTCAATATTTATATAACTTATTGAAATGGTATAGCTATGGGAAATACAAGTCCAATACAATTTTTTAGACAAGTGAAGCAAGAAGTAAAAAAAGTTACTTGGCCGGCAAAAAAAGATGTCATGCGCGCAACAATCATGGTAATTCTAATTGTAGCGATTGCAGCAGCATTTTTCTTCTGTGTAGATTTGGTCTTTGGAACCATTGTTCGTATCATATTTAAATATTAGGAGTTTATCATGACCGCTCGTTGGTATGTTGTTAACGTTTATTCCGGATCAGAAAAGAAAGTTGCGGAGTCTATCCGCGAGCAAGCTATCTTAAAAAAGATGGATGATCGTATTTTAGAAGTTTTGGTTCCAACAGAACAAGTTGTTGAAGTTAAAAAAGGTACCAAAGTAAATGCTGAACATAAGTTTTTTCCGGGATATATTCTGGTAAAGATGGAAATGAGCGATGATACTTGGCACGTTGTTAAAGATACACCTCGCGTTAGTGGATTCCTCGGTAGCCGTAATAAACCGCAACCCATTACAGAACGTGAAGTTAAACAAATCATGGAACAAATAGAAAAAGGTATAGAGCGTCCGACTACTCAAATTTACTTTGAAGTTGGTGAGCAAGTTCGTGTAACCGATGGACCTTTTGCTTCTTTTGTTGGTGTTGTTGAAGAAGTAGATAACGAAAAGTCACGCTTAAAAGTGTCTGTTTCAATTTTTGGACGTTACACACCTGTGGATCTGGAATTCACACAGGTCGAGAAGATTGCTTAAATTACTTTTAACAGCAAGAAGGCTCCAAATCGGAGCCTTTTTATTTTGCTGAATTTAATTTAGATAAAATAAAATTTTCCGCCTCGACCTTACATCTCAAAGCTGTATTTTCATCCAAATACTCTGAAAAAAGCGAAAATAACCGTGGAATAATATCCAACTTTTGCAAAAAAACAAAAGACGACACATAATTCAAATCAAAAATCCACGCAATAAAAAATAATACCTTATCTGCTAGAGAATAAACTGTTTCCTTCAAAATAGCGCGATGCTGAAAAAATCCGTCCAACACATCCGCACTAACTGCTTTTGTCTGATTCGTTCCAAATTCTAAAGAGTTACAAAATAACAATTTCATTTCTTCAAAATTTGACATCAATAAATAATAGTTAGCTAATTTATCTGCATCTCTGACGAAAAAACATGATTTTTCTACTTTTTCCCGCATATCTAAAGGTAATGATTGATAGGCATCATCTTCATAAAGTTGCTTTATCATATGCCCATGATGCTTAATTGGTAAGGTAAAATCTATAGCATTAAAATACTTCGTTTCAGATAATAACTCTGCCCCATAAACACCGTGATCTACTGCCAAGCCTTTTTCTCTGACGGCCATTTCATAAAACCGCCCGACATCGTGTAACAAAGCCATTGCTTGTAAATAACTTTTTTGCCCCACTTTCCCAGAAGAAAGTATTTCTTCATGTCTGAGTAAAAAATTTCCGACACCGAGAACTTGATAAGAATGACGTATTTTTTCATCTATAATCGATAAAAAATAATTATTTTTTACATTTTCTCTGTATTTTTGATATTCTTGATTAAGTAATTCTTTAGCTAACGACAGATACATAAAACTACCTCAAAATAAACGGCTTTACAATTAACATATTTAAAGAAATTAAACAAAAAGTAAAAGGAACTTCTTTTTTTTTAAAAGAAATTCCTTTTATCTAAAATTTTACAAAATTAAAGACTAGAAGCCTTCAATATCTAAGCGTTTACGCAACTGCTTTCTGGATCTTCTGATAGCTTCAGCTCTGCGACGAGTTTTCTTCTCAGAATTCTTTTCATGACAACGACGAAGTTTCATTTCACGAAAGATGCCTTCACGTTGCATTTTCTTTTTTAAAATCTTTAAAGACTGTGCAACATCATTGCCGATAACAGTAACTTGAACCACTTAAATCACCTCTTTTCTATTCTCTATAGGTTAAAATTTTAAAGACTTATAACATACATTTTTTAGATTGCAACAAAAAAGCACAACAAAACTAATTTAAATTTAATATTTACGCAACCTGTTCTGTGCCTGATATTTAAATTTATGTTGTTTTTAAATTTAAATTTTGCTAACCTTTGCTACGGATTTTAAAGATAATTACATTAAAAGGACAAATACAAATGCTGGATATAAAATTCATTATTGAAAACCCTGAGATTGTAAAAGATGGACTAGCAAAAAAAGGTTACACCAAAGAACAAATTGATATAGATGGCTTAATTGCCCTCTATAAAGATTTAAATAAACTGAAAACATCGTCTCAAGCTTTAGCTGAAGAAAAAAATAGCCTGAGTAATTCCATTAAATCCGCATCTTCAGAAGAACGTCCTTTAATCATAGCTAAAAGTAAAGAAGTTGGTGAACAGTTAAAAAAAGAACAAGATTTACTTGCTGAAGAACAACAAAAATATGACAACATCATGTGGCGTATGCCAAACTTACCTAGTCCGGAATCACCCGTTGCACCGGATGAATCTGGAAATGTTGTTATTCGCAAAGTAGGCACCCCAACAACCTTTAATTTCACCCCCAAAGACCATGTTGAGCTTATGGAATATAATGATTGGTCAGAATTAGAACGTATTACAAAAGTTTCCGGTGCCAGAACCTATGCTATTAAAAACGAATTATCGCGCTTAGAACTCGCAATGCATATGCTCGTTTTAGATAAACTAGCCGCACACGGATTTACAACCATTACTGTTCCTTCCCTTTCGAAGCAAAAACCTTTATACGGCATGGGATATTTACCATTTTCTCAAGATGAAGTATATTACATGCCGGCTGATGATTTATACTTATCAGGTACCGCTGAATTAGTCTTAAATTCTTTAAGAGCTGACGAAATTTTATCTGAAAATGATTTACCGGTATTATACGCCGGATTCTCACCTTGTTTCCGTCGTGAAGCTGGTGCGGCAGGAAAAGATACCCGTGGTCTTATTCGTGTACATCAATTCTTAAAAACAGAACAATTCGTTATTTGTAAAAATGACATTAACGAAAGTGAAAAATGGCATAAGACTTTATTAGCAATTTCCGAAGAAGTTTTACAAGATCTCGAATTACCATATCAAGTGCTTGAGATATGTACCGGTGACATGGGCGCTCCTAAATATCGTCAATATGATTTAGAGGCTTGGACTCCCTCTCAAAATTGTTACCGCGAAACACACTCATGCTCTAACATTACCGAATGGCAAGCACGGCGTACAAATTTAAGATACCGTGATAATAAAGATGGAAAAGTTAAATTTGCACATACATTAAACAATACCGGTATTGCTACACCACGCGTTTTGGTTCCATTTATAGAAAACCATCAACAAGCTGACTATACCGTACGTATTCCGGAAAAACTACAACCTTATATGGGTGGTAAGAAATTTATCGGTAAAAATGCCAGATAAACAAATATAAAAAGGAAAGCCTATGAAAAAAATTGATAAAATTATCAATTTTATGCGAGCCTTAGAAGAAGTTTGTGTTGTAAAAAGAGATTTACTGCTTTATGACGGCACACTTGAAAATGATGCTATGCATATATTCAAGCTTTCCTTTTTAGTTATGTTAATAGCACCATATCTCAAAACAAAGGTAGATTACACTAAAATGCTGGAAATAGCATTAGTACATGACATTGCAGAAGGAAAAACAGGAGATTACACCGCAGCTAATCAAATTGCTCATCCGGAAATAAAAAAAGAAAAGCAAAAAAAAGAAGCCACCGCAATCAAAGAACTAAAGTCCCTATTACCCAGTCCATCTAATAAAAAAATTTACGCTCTTTATCAGGAATATGAAAAAAGAGAAACCAAAGAAGCTAAAATAGTTGCCGCTCTTGATAAACTGGAAGCTAACTTACAAGCTAACCAATATCAAAATGGAAATATCCGTTATTGGAGAGAATGCGAAAATGGCACAGAATACTATAAAATGGCACTTGAGAAAAAGGATATTATAAAAGATTTAGATGAGCCAATTATTACAGATTTAGAAAATGCCATCATTTCGCTTTCGCGCCAAAATATGCAAAAATGCAAAATAAATAAGAAAAAATAGAGCAAACTCATGTTACTTTATATTGATAAGAAAAAAGAAAAAAATCGTAGAATTAAAATTATTGCTTTGATTTTTTGCTGCATTTTTATCATTATCGCCAACGTCATCCACTTCAAAACCGCTTTATATCATACCAAAGAAAAATTAACTGCCTACCAACCATTTCCTCAAACAACTAAATGGTTTAAACAAACATCTCCGGTATATTTATTTAGCTCACGCCAAAAACAAGCACCTAAAGTTATAATAATTCCCACAAATATAAACAAGGACAATGCTAAAATTATTGCTTTGGTCTTCTCAAAACTACCCAAAAAACAATATTTTCTAAACATAACACCGGAAATAAACGAAACCCAAGCATTAAAAAAAATTATTTACTCTGTACAACCGCAAACCAATATTAATAAAGATCCCGCAGATATTATTTTGACGACCGATTTTAAGCAAGTTCAGAATCTTATCAATACAAAAAAACTATACCCGACTGTGTTTACATACAACCAAACACAAAAAGATGTTCTTCCATCACTTTTAACTAAGACTTTAGAAGAAATTTTCCCGGAACCACCTAGTCCTTCTTCAAAACTCCAAATAGAAAAAGCCGGACTAAAATCTTTTACCGAAAATAACCGACAAGTACTTAAAAAAATGATATTGAACAAAGAACCACTATCCCTCGCTGAACAAAAATTATTTTTACCAAATAATCGATTCTGCCTTGTAACAAGCACTCAAACTCTATGTAACACATCAAAAAATTTGGGACTAAATAAAACTCTCCCCAAAACACTGGCACAAATTTCACAAAAACAACAGCTAAAAAAAATCATATTTTGGACATCTGATAAACAAATAAACGAGCAAGAAGTAGTATCCTTAAAAAAAGATGAAGGAATAATCTTCCGTTATAAAAAGCGCAAAACATTTTTATTACCTAAAGATATCCTCTCATTAGCAAATAAGAAAGAATCTCTCTATATACTAAAAGAAATGGCGGGGCTCAATCCTCAATATATAGCACCCGAAATGAAATTTTACAAATTTAAGACATTGGAGGTTGATTTAAATGACTAAATATAATGGCTACGAACTCAATTATTCCTTAGAAGAATTCAAAAAAATGGCAACCGAAGAAATGACAGATATAGAACTCTTATCGGATTCTTCTGATGCATATAAAAATCTTGCCGAAGGTGACAAAAAAGCCCTACAACATTTAGTTGCCGCCGCAAAAATCTTAAATACTGTTGCTCTACAACAAGATAATGCACATAATATAGCTCAAAAAGAAGCTCTGGAAAATGCTTCTGAAAATGGTGACGAACACGCACAATGGGCATTAAAAATTTTCAATTCTATAAATGGTGTTGCCGGATTAAACGGTATAGACAGAGAGCCTATAACTATTTTTAAGGGATTATCAACTCCTGCCGGAAAAAATTTCTATCCGGAAGATTTGGATATTAAAGAATTTCACCAAATTCTGCTAAATATGTTTAAGGCAAACGAAATTGAAGAAATAAAAAAGATTCTCTCATCTCGCACTATGGTTATCCGTAATGCTGATAAATTAAAAGCTGTTGACTATACAGAATATTTCAAAAAAGAATTCTATGATATGGCCAATGAACTGGAAGTTGCCGCACACTATTGCACAAATGATTTATTTAAGGAATTTTTACAATGGCAAGCTCAGGCTCTGTTACAAAATAACTTAGATATGGATATGCTTGCCGATAAGCATTGGGCAATGATGCAAGATACACCTCTAGAATTCACCATAAGCAGAGAAAATTATGATGATGAACTAACTTCTACGGTCCTGGAAAATAAAGAACTAGCTGAACTTATTAAACAAAATAATATTGAAGTTATCGCTAAAGATATGCTTGGTGCACGTGTTGGTATTGTTAATAAAGAAGGAACAGATTTATTACTAAAATTCAAAGATACTATGCCTAAATTAAGTGCTTTAATGCCTTTTTCCGACAAATATGAACAAACCATCAGTCACGAAAAAGAAACTAAACAAACCATGGTAGATGTAGATATAGTAGCTCTAACCGGAGATTATGCCCAATGTCGTGGCGGTATAACACTAGCACAAAACTTACCTAACAATGATAAAATTGCCATTAAGACAGGTGGTGGAAGACGTAACGTTTACCACCGCCAAGTCCGCCAAAGTCATGATAAAAAAAGAACAGAAGAATTGCTTAATGCGTTTTTACACCCAGATTTTCATAAATATTATGACTTGGAAGCTGATCATATTTTTGTAATTGGGCATGAAAACGGACATTCTCTTGGGCCATCAAGCGAATACCAAAACTCACCGGGAATATGCAAATCTATTATAGAAGAAAATAAAGCAGATACTGTATCAATTTCATTTATGCCGGAATACGTCAAACATGGCATCATTACCGAAGAACGTCTAAAACAGATTTACACCACATGGGCATTTCGTTTGCTACTACGTGCTAAACCTATTTTTCCAACCGAAACATATAAAATCATTGACTTAATAGAATTCAATGCCATGTTAAAAAGCGGCGCCATTAGTTTTGATGAAAATAAATTGATGCATATCGACTTTGATAAAATTGCCCCAACAGCTTACGAATTACTTACCAAAGTTATAGATATCCAGCTAAGTAAATCACCTCAAAAAGCAAGACAATATATAACCGAAAACACTGAGTGGAATGAACTGCACGAATATATTGCGGACACTCACAAAAAATTAGGCTTGAAGAAATATAAAAATATTGTAAGCTACTTTTAATTTATAAACTCAGGAGACGTAAAATGTTTGGAAAATTTGTTTATGGACAATATTCTCTCAGCGAAGCTTTTTGGAAATTCTGCGTTTTAGGTCTAATCACCACAGGATTTTTAGCTCAACTCTTTTTAAGATTACTGAAACAATCTGTAAATTATGACTCAAACTTCATCAATGTTGCCGTTAGCAGTATGTCGCTCATCAGTTCTAATCCTACAAGATTAGCTGTTTTCGCTTGCTATGTCGCTTCGTTTGTCGTTTTATTCGTATATTCCATCATTTGCCTCATTGGTATGTGGAATACCTATAAAAAATACGATAAAAGTAAAACTCTTGCTGTAATTTGTATGATGGTTGTTTGGGTAATGATTTATTTTGCTGTTAAATTTGCCATTTACTAATCACACAAAGATAACCAGAATAGCCGCTCTAACGAGCGGCTATTTTATTATATGACTATAAAAATTAAATATCCAAGTTCACTACGTTCAAGGCATTAGCTTGAATAAAGTCTTTACGAGGTTCAACCACATCGCCCATTAAAGTTGAGAAAACTTCATCAGCTTCTTCCATTTGGTCAATTTTAACCTGCAACAAAGAGCGTGCTTCTGGATCAAGTGTTGTTTCCCAAAGTTGTTCAGGGTTCATTTCACCCAAACCTTTATAACGCTGTAAGGTAATACCTTTCTTACCCGCAGCCATAACCGCATCAACCAAAGTAACCGGACCGGCAATAAGAGTTTCAGCCCCACCTTTTGCTACCAATTTCAGAGTATTCGTGAAGTTTTCAGCTAAAAATTCTTTCATAGAATTTAACAACTTAGCCTCACCGCTATCCAAAACAGAAGCCCCCACAATATGTTCTTCTCTAACACCTCGCAAGGTACGATAAAAAGAAATTGTACCATTGGATAAAGCTTCAGCTTTCCATCCGCGGTCATATTCTGCTTCCAAATTATCCAATCTCGCCGCAAGTTTATTAAGCTCCTGCTGTAATTCTACCTTATCCTCCATAAGAGTTTTATCAAACAAACCGCAAATAGCCATTTGTTCAACAATATGCTCCGGAGCCTTAACACTCAAAAGAGAAACGAGATTGCGAACCTTTTTGGTACTTTCAACATAGTTAATTAAATCTTGTCCGGTAATGCGTTCACCATCACTTGTTTCCAAATAAGCGTCCTCGCAACCACCATTAATCAAATAATCTTCCATCTCTCTATCATCTTTTAAATAAATAATAGAATTACCACGTTTAGCTTTATACAACGGAGGCTGTGCAATATAAACATAACCACGCTCAATTAATTCAGGCATTTGACGATAGAAGAATGTTAATAACAAAGTACGAATATGCGCACCATCGACATCAGCATCCGTCATAATCACAATCTTATGATAACGACATTTATCTGCATTAAAATCATCACGTCCGATTCCCGTACCAAGCGCTGTAATAATTGTGCCGATTTCTGCCGAATTAAGCATTTTATCAAAACGAGCCCGCTCAACATTCAAAATTTTACCGCGCAACGGCATAATTGCTTGATTCTTTCTATCTCTTCCCTGCTTAGCAGAACCACCGGCGGAATCTCCCTCCACAATAAAGACTTCAGAAAGCGCCGGATCTTTTTCAGAACAATCCGCAAGTTTACCCGGCAAAGTTGAAATATCCAATACACCTTTACGACGTGTTAATTCACGAGCTTTACGAGCAGCCTCACGTGCTGTTGCCGCCTCTACAATTTTACCGACAATAATTTTTGCCTCAGCAGGATGTTCATCTAACCATTCTTTAAGTTTATCTCCCATAACGCCTTCAACAACCGGACGAACTTCAGAAGAAACCAATTTATCTTTAGTTTGTGAAGAAAATTTAGGATCCGGTACTTTTACCGACAAAACGCAAGTCAAGCCTTCACGCATATCATCTCCGGTAATTACCGTTTTATCTTTTTTGAGTAATCCGTTTTCTTGAATATAGTTATTAATTGTACGTGTTAATGCACCGCGAAAACCAGCCAAATGGGTACCGCCATCTTTTTGTGGAATATTATTCGTAAAACAAAGCATACTTTCATTATATGCTTCCGTCCATTGCATTGCTACATCAACCTCTATATTATTATCCATACCGGAAAAATTAATAATATTTTCATGCAATGGAGCTTTAGACTTATTTAAGTGTGTTACAAAAGCATTTAAGCCGCCTTCATAATGAAAGACCACTTCTTTCGGTTCATTATCACGATTATCAATTAATTTAAGATATACACCGGAATTCAAGAATGCTTTTTCGCGAATAGCACGTTCCAAAACATCATAGTTAAATTCAGTCTGCGTAAAAGTTTGCGGCGACGGTAAAAAAGAAACTTCAGTGCCGTGCTTTCCGGGCGTAGCCCCTGTTACATGAATATGTTCTACTACATTACCATTTTCAAAAGTAGCTTCATATTGCTGGTCATTACGCCATATTTTTAATTTAAGCCATGTAGAAAGGGCATTAACAACAGAAACACCAACACCATGTAAACCACCTGATACTTTGTAAGAATTATTATCAAATTTACCACCGGAGTGAAGCTCTGTCATAATAACTTCCGCAGCAGATACACCTTCTTCGTGCATATCAACCGGCATACCGCGCCCATTATCGCGAATAGTTGCCGAACCATCAGGATTTAAGACAACTTCCGTTTTATCGCAATATCCGGCCAAAGCCTCATCAATAGCATTATCCAGAACTTCATAAATCATATGGTGAAGACCTGAACCGTCGTCAGTATCACCGATATACATACCGGGACGCTTACGAACAGCATCTAAGCCTTTCAAAACCTTAATAGAATCAGCATTATAGCTTTCTTCACCTTTGATAATTTCTTCTTCTGTCATTTCAGCCATTATAGAACCTCTTTTTTCTTAAATTTCATATCTTGTAACTATATAGCACAATCATATTTTTTCGCAAACAAAAAATCCTAAAAAGTGCAAGATTATCAACAAAAAAAGCCACATTTTAAGATATAAATATTTTTTATTTTCTCACATCAAATATGCTGAAACAACTTTTCAGATATTCATTCAATTTATCATCTTCAACCAATGCCAAACATTGCGATTCGCTTGTTGTAATATCGCTCGGTATCGGACGATACTTCTGTAAGTAATATTCCTTAACCCCCATATTTTTCAACGAGTTTCCAATATCGTACATATCATCAATACTCAAAAACCTCGGATCACACGTTGTTCGACACTCAAAAGACTTACCGGAGTCGCACAAGATTTTCAGGCTTTCCTTAACTTTTTCAACATCGGCTATTCCTCCCGTTATTTCTTTGTATTTTTCCTGCTCAAGAGGAGCTTTAACATCAAAGCCAACCCAATCGACTTTTGATAATATTTCTTCAAAATACGCCGGCAAATATCCGCCTGTGTGGAGTCCGATTTGATACTCTAGATCACGCACCTCTTCAATAGCTTCCATTAAACCTTTTTGCACCAAAGGTTCTCCACCGGAAAAGACCACCGCATCTAAAATACCTTTTCGCTGTTTTAAGAAATCAATAAATTTATGCCAAACAATATTTGTCTCAGCATTTATATCCTGTAAATGAGGATTATGACAGTAAGGACAACGCCAAGGACACCCCTGCATAAAAACAACAGCAGCCATCCGATTAGGAAAATCGACGATACTGAACTTCTCAATACCGCCGATTCGAATAGAAGCCATCAAAGCCCCCTAAAGCTATTAATATCAGCTCAACAATCGATTATTCAGCTGCTAAAGCCATAACGCCTTCAGACTTGCAAACACACTCACGTGTCTCACAACCGGAAACAGCTTTATCTTCGCAGAAACATAATCTGGAATTAAATTCTCCCATCTTACCAACATTAAATTCTGTTGTCGGACGAATATATCCCATTACGCGAGTATAAATTTCACAACGCTGTCTCTCTGAATCATCTAATTTAACATCATCAATATTAATAATATTGCTCATTTTTCTCCCTTTCACATTTAAAATATTCTACACTACTTCTTGCATTTGTGCAAGCTTTTTTAACTTCTCTGCCTTCTTTTCTTTGTCACAAATCGGACAGAATTCATGCTCTCCGGCGATATATCCGTGTTTTGGGCAAACGGAAAACGTCGGTGTAATCGTGATATATGGCAAACGATAGTTAGCTAAAACTTTCTTTACAAAATCACGACAAACTTTTGCTGAGGAAATACGTTGATTCATGAATAAATGAAGCACCGTACCGCCTGTATATTTAGATTGCAATTTTGCTTGCAAATCCAAAGCCTCAAAAGGATCATCCGTATAACCAACCGGCAACTGAGAAGAATTCGTATAAAACGGCGCATCCGGAGTCCCAGCTTGAATAATACCGATATAACGTTTTTTATCCTCTCTGGCAAAACGAGTTGTAGCACCTTCTGCCGGAGTCGCTTCCAGATTATACATATGTCCTGTTTCTTCTTGAAATTTAACCAAACGATCACGAATGAAGTCTAAGAACTTTTCAGCAAAAGCTTGTCCCCAAGCATCCGCAATATTATGTTCATCGTTGGTGAAATTCCTAATCATTTCATTCATACCATTAACCCCAATGGTAGAAAAGTGATTGCGCAATGTTCCTAAATATCTCTTAGTGAATGGGAACAAGCCGTTATCAATCAATCTTTGAATAACTTTTCTCTTAATTTCTAATGAAGTTCTGGCAATATTCATTAATTCATCAACACGGGCAAAAAGTCCTGCTTCATTACCTTTATAAACATAGCCTAAACGAGCACAATTTATAGTAACAACACCAACCGAACCGGTTTGCTCTGCAGAACCAAATAAACCATTACCGCGGGCTAACAATTCTCTCAAATCAAGTTGCAAACGGCAACACATAGAACGAATCTGTCCCGGCTTCAATGAAGAGTTAAGGAAATTCTGAAAATAAGGTAATCCGTACTTTGCAGTCATTTCAAACAACAATTCCGTATTTTCATCTTCCCACGGAAAATCCCATGTCATATTATAAGTCGGAATCGGGAATGTGAACGGACGCCCTTTAACATCGCCACCCATCATTATATTGATATAGGCTTTATTAATCATCGCCATTTCTTTACTTAAATCACCATATGTAAAGTCCTGTTCAACACCACCGATAATTGGCTTTTGATCGCGCAAATCCTCAGGACATACCCAATCAAACGTAAAGTTCGTAAACGGAGTCTGAGAACCCCAACGAGAAGGAACATTCAAATTATAAATGAGTTCCTGCATACATTGTTCAACCTTTTCATATGATAAATTATCTTTACGAACATATGGAGCTAAATAAGTATCTACGGAAGAAAAAGCCTGAGCTCCTGCCCATTCATTTTGCAGAGTCCCCATAAAATTGACCATCTGCCCGACAGCTGAGCTCAAGTGCTTCGGTGCACCTGCTTCAACTTTTCCGGGAACACCGTTAAAACCTTCGCGCAAAAGATTTTTCAGAGACCAACCGGCACAATATGCAGCTAACATACTCAAGTCATGAATATGGATATCACCATTACGATGCGCTTCGCCAACTTCTGCAGGATAAACATGTGAAAGCCAATAGTTTGCAGTTACCTTACCGGCTACATTCAAAATCAAACCGCCGTTGGAATATCCTTGGTTCGCATTTTCTTTAATACGCCAATCCAAATTTTCCAAATATTCATTAACAGAACTTTCAACATCAATAACTGTTTTACCGTCACCACGCATTCTGTTTCTTTTATCGCGATATAAAATATAAGCTTTAGCTGTCTTAAAATAATTAGCTGAAATGAGCACTTGTTCAACAACATCTTGAATATCTTCAACAGATGGCAAAGACTCATCAAATTTATGTGCTAAAATTTTCATAACTTGAGCTGTTAAAAGCCATGCATCATCGGCATCAAACTCTGATGTAGTTTCACCTGCTCTTAAAATTGCATTATAAATTTTTTCACCGTCAAAGTCAGCCAGTGTACCATCTCTTTTTGTTATACTCTTAAACGGCACTTTATACTTTTTTGCCGCCGGCATTTGCAACTCATTTTTTGCCATTTTTTATTTTTCCCTTCTCTTTATTTTCATCAAATTTTATTTTTTCGCTTTGAGTCGTACGCTACTATATATTGTGTTAAAAAATCGTTAAAGATACAAGATATAGTAAAAATAGTTTTTCGGCCCGTTTTTTATCAGCTGAAATTACCTTAAAAAAATTCCCTCCTTTTTACAAGATTTCGCCTCTCATTTTTTTATAAAAAAAACTATCACATTAATAATAAAATGATTTTTTTTTTTTAAAAGGTCTATAAAGCCACTCCAAAATTTAAATTGCTTTTACTAACAACTTTTAAAAAATTTTTTCCAACATTCTTTAACTGAAAATAAAATATAGGGGTTGACCTTAAGAATAAGCACTTATATTATACTCTGCGAATTAAATATGACGGAGAAATAAATTGCGCAAAACCATAATTTGGGACTTAGACAATACTTTATATTTTGAAACAGCTGAATACAAAAACAAACTAAATGAAGCCACGGCTCTTGCCGCAATAAAAGAGTTTAATATTCCTTTAGATTTTGAAACAGCCACCCAAAAAGTTAAAGAATCCTATGCTATTTATCGTGATGGACTAGAAATTTTCGCGAAAGAATATGGTATTCCTCATAAAGCACTTTATATATCTTACCATAATTATAAAAGTAAACTCATTAACATGATTGAGCCTTATGAAAATTTAGCTGAAAATCTAAAAACAATAAATTGCCCGCAATATATATTTTCCACATCATCACGTGATATTTGCGAAAAAATCTTAAAACACATCGGGCTCCACGATTTTTTCAAAAATCGATTCTATTCCGTCGAAGATTTTGAAGTGTATAAAAAAAATGAAAGTTCCTCTGTTTACCAAAAACTCTGTGAAAAAATCGGAGAAGATCCTAAAGATTGTATCTTTGTTGACGATAGCTATTCCAATTTAGAATTTGCCAAACAAATCGGTATGACGACAATACGCGTTTACTATAAAAATAACTCTTCTAAAGATATGCCTTTTATTGATTCCGCTTATAAGGGAATTAATGAATGCATTAACGGATTAAAAAAAGATTACGGTTGTTAAAAATTAATATTCATCTTCTATAGTCTGGCATATCATATTTTCTATAATATAATGTTCTGGCGTATCTAATTTCAGCTGTTCATGCTCAACTTCTTTATGCCATTCAGTTATTTTATTCTGAATACCCGCCAAATATTTTTCATTCAGGTCTTTAGCAGCTTTTTCACTGGATTCGCTATCAGAAACAACCTTAACCCCAATTAAATTAAATTGTTTAACCATAAATTTTTTCAATTTAGGTAAAAAATAATCTAAAGCTTCTATATATATCTGCATATGCGTATTTTCGTGACGTAATGCAACATTATACATACAACTGTCTTTTTCCAAACTATTTAATATATAGATTGTCGGCATAAAATATTCTAAACGAACTTTAACACTCTCCGGATAAACACATGTATACCCTTGGCTTAACGCCAAAGTTCCGACAGTAAAATCAAAATCAAACACATCTCGTACTTTAGTCAGCCCTACCGGCATAAAATCATCCGACATTGTCTCATCTTGCTCTGCAAATTTTTTCGCTGTTTCTCGCTTAAGATATGCTGCATCTTTATCAAATTTATACTGCAAACGCCCATATGATGAAATAAGTTCAATCTTCGGCTTATCTATAAATTCACGACACTCTTTTTCATATTTTAAAAGATTTTCATCTGCTTCAGATAATGGAATGAAAAAAAAGCTCAAAATTAATGCAAAAAAAAGTTTTTTCATTTATACTAATTCCCAAACAAATAAGTGTATCGGAGATTTCTATGAAATATATTTATATGATTTGTCTGACATTGTCCAGCTTTTTTATACTAAAAAACATATCCGCAAATGAGCCGAATCAACAATATGCATTTTTTATCCCTAATAACGCCTTTCAGCAAAATACCACTGTTAATGATCTAGACAGTATGCGTCCGCGCTATGCCGAGACAGACGTTGAAGAATATGAAGAAGAAAATGATGAAGACGAAGATAAATACGATACTTACGCAGAAGAAAATTATAATAACGAATACGAAGAAACAAACAATCAAGATTCCGCCGAAGTTATGACCGAAACACAAGACAACTTATCCCAACAAGCAAACAAAGAGCAACCCTCTGACAAAAAAGATTATATACCGCAAAACAAGCTACCATATGTCAGAGAAAAAGTAGAATCCATACAAATCAAACAACTTAAAAAAACATCATCAGAGCTTATAAACCAAGCATCTCCGGATAAAGAATCTTCAATCACAGAAGAAGCTTCTTTACAATCGATTCCGCCATCAAAAATCATGAGCGAAGACATCAAAGAAAAGCTAAAAAAATATAGTCTTGATGATGAAGAAGCTGCTTCAGAAACAAAAGAAAACGAACTGCCTCCACTTGAAAAATTCAAGCAAAAAAGCTTAAATGAAATGCTCGCAACACTTCCATACCCTGACAGAAGTAAACCAAAATTCAAACAGATTTATGCCACCTATGGTGCAGAATTACGTGTTCTCTATAACAACCACAAGTTACCTATTAACCGAGAACAAGAAAAAACTTTATCAAAAGCTTCCGGCAGCGGGCGCTTTACCGTGGAATAGATTTTATATCTAATCATCTCCGATTCGTAATGCTTCAATAAAAGCAGATTGAGGAACCTCTACCTTACCAAATTGACGCATACGCTGTTTACCTTTCTTTTGTTTATCCAAAAGTTTCCGTTTACGCGTCACATCACCACCATAACATTTTGCTGTAACATCCTTACGCATTGCAGAAATAGTTTCTCTTGCAACAACCCGTCCTCCAATCGCTGCTTGTATTGGAATCTTAAACAAATGCCTCGGAATCAAATCTTTCAAACGCTCACAAATTTGTCTACCTCGAGATTCGGCCTCACTTCTATGACATAAGAAAGCAAGTGCATCCACAGCTTCTTCATTAATTAATATTTGCACTTTAACTAAATCAGATTGCTCATAATCAGTTAACTCATAATCAAAACTGGCATATCCACTGGTTATAGATTTCAATCTATCATAAAAATCAAAAACAATCTCATTTAATGGAATTTGATAAACAACCATAGCGCGCGAGCCGACATACGTTAATTCTTTCTGCACACCACGTCGCTCCGTACAAAGCTTTAATACTGAACCGAGATATGTATCCGGAACCAAAATTGTCGCCCTAACCATCGGCTCTTCAATAGAAGAAACCGTTGATAGATCCGGCATATCTGCAGGATTGTGCAACATAATTTGACTACCGTTGCTCAAATTAATTTTATATGCCACAGATGGAGCAGTTGTAATAATATCTAAATCAAATTCTCGGCCGATTCGCTCTTGAATAATCTCCATATGCAAAAGACCTAAAAATCCACAACGAAAGCCTAATCCCAACGCTGCAGAATTTTCATTTTGATAATCTATACTTGCATCATTAAGTTTGAGTTTTGCTAAAGCGTCTTTTAAGGCCTCATATTGGCTACTATCAACCGGAAAAATAGAACAAAAAACCACAGGAACAGATGGCTTAAATCCCGGAAGAGCTTTATCACACGGTTTTTTATTATCTGTAATTGTATCACCTATCCGGCAATCTCCGACACTTTTAATACTGGCTGTAATAAACCCGACTTCACCGGCTGAAAGTTCATCTACATCTTGCATTTTAGGTGTAAACACACCGATTTTATCAATAGAATAAGTCGCATTATTACTCATCATACGAATACTTTGTTTTTTTCTTAAAATGCCATCTTTAACACGTACTAAAATAACCACACCTAAATAAGAATCGTACCAACTATCTATCAATAAAGCTTTTAGCGGAGCGTCAACATCACCTATAGGAGCAGGCAGCTGATGAACCACTGCTTCTAATAGATTCTGAATACCAAAACCTGTTTTTCCAGACGTTTCAATAGCACCACTGGCATCGATTCCTATAACATCTTCTATTTGACTTTTCACTTTTTCAACATCTGCAGAAGGCAAATCAACTTTATTAAGTGCCGGCACAATCTCGTGATTATTATCTATCGCTAAATAAACATTAGCAAGGGTTTGTGCTTCAACACCTTGCGTTGCATCTACAACTAAAACTGAACCTTCGCACGCTGCTAAAGAACGAGAAACCTCATATGAAAAATCCACATGTCCTGGAGTATCTATTAAATTCAACAGATATTCCTGCCCATCTTGAGCTTTATAATTAAGACGCACAGTCTGCGCCTTAATGGTTATTCCACGCTCACGTTCTATATCCATAGAATCTAAAACCTGCTCTGTCATTTCGCGTCTTTCCAAACCACCGCAATATTCAATAATTCTATCGGCGATTGTAGATTTTCCGTGATCTATGTGCGCAATAATCGCAAAATTTCTAATTTTTGCCAAATCCTGCATAAAAGCTCCCTTTAAAATAAATTTACCATACTCATAAAGCATATTTTAAGCAAACGCAACAGATTTTACACAGCAATAAGCAAAAAGCCCTGTTACACATTGCAACAGGGCCTTCTCACTATCCGAGAAAAAGTTTATTACTAGAAATTATACTTTACGTTAAACATACCGGTATGTTCCTGATAATCGCGGCGATATGCACCGAGATAAGAGAGGGAAGCGGTAATGTTATCTGTGATGGTAGCGCCTAAACTAGCACTGGCTTCATAGCCTAAACGCGCCAGACGTTTACCCGGAACAGTGTAACTTGCACCATTGGCAAGGTTTACTGTGGTATCATGTTCACCTGCCATCAGGTCATAGGTTAAACCGGCATAAACTTCCGGCCGGAAGCGTCCGAAATCCTTAGCCACGCGGGTACCAAATACCGCACGTAGGATATCGGTATTCTGAGCTCCAACACTTTGTCCGGCACTATCGGTATAACCATCTTGTTTGATGTGATAATAACGCATACCAGCCTCAGGGGTGAAGTATTTGAACTGATATCCGGTCATCGCCGCTAAAGAAGCGATATGAACATCATAATCCGCGGTATATTTGCTACCTAAAGCGAATTTCTTCTCTTTATAATCGGACTGACCATATGCAGCAACACTGTTAATGAACCATCTATTAGGCTTATATTCGCCATAAACAAATCCGTTTACGGTTGCCACATCAATATCGCGGCTTAAAGCATCAATATCGGTATCATCATATTGGAAGCCGACACCAACTTTTTTGCTGTTGTCGAGTTTCTTTTCAACACCCATAATCACACCGCGACTGTCAGATTCAGAACCGGCAACTTTACCTCGGTCATTGATTTTAGCTTCACCGACATAAGCTTTTGCCCAGACGCTGACACCCTTGAGTTCATCACCTGAAGCAAAGCCCATCGGATCACGTTCACCTCGCAGGTATGCATCAACATTCTTGAATAAGCGACTGGAATTTTCAGTAGCATTTTCTTCAACCACGGCTGTTTCTGTCGGAGCAAGTGCATTAACAGCTTTAACCAATCCGGCAGGATCATTTTGTGCCAAGTCAGTCAATTTGTTTGCAACATCAGCACCAACTGTTCCGGCATCAAATGCACCACTATCAGCGTAAGCGCCAGCCGCTTCAGCTGCCCATTGTTCAGCACCGGCAGCTTCGGCGATTTCCTCCGCAGTTGCTTTTTGAGCGATAGTGAATACACCGAATTCTCCCTTTTTCTTGAGGAATTTGTACATATAGTTATCTTCGACTGTGACACCATCTTCGGTATGAGAAACATCCTCATCGGCAAAGTCACCATCGTGCGAAACATTAGCAGTCAACAAAGTTACATCACCCAAATCAGCATCATGTGCTAATGTAGCTTTAAGTTTTGCGCCTTCGGTGATTTTAATTGTATCAGCCGTTAAAGAACCATGGTTGGTTGTACTGTTAATTCTCAAAGCCAAAGTTGAATTTTCATCCAAAGTTGCCGTATTGGCTATCACTTGATTTGTGCCAAGATCAAGCGTGGCGCCGGAAACACTAACATCATGATTGGTTACCGTACCACCTAATGCTAAATCACCATTGACGTTCAAAGTTGCAGCAGCACCTGTACCTGTAATAGCGCCGGAAACGGAGCTTTTTCCAATCACATTGATAACACCGGCATTGGTGATACCACCATCAACCGTAGCGTTGTTGAGGTTGATTTCTGCCGCCGAATTGGTAACCGTAGCAACTGTGGTGTTTGCAGGCGTTTTGCCTTCATCAGTATCGGTCACGGTAACATTATTTAAGTTCAATGCAGTTGCACCATCGCCTAACTCAAAACCTGTAAAGCCTTTGAGGTCAATCGTTTCAGCTTCTCCGTCTGCCACACCATTAACCACTAAAGTACCTTTGGTAGCACCGAGATTATCGGTAACGTAATAAGTATCACCATCATTATCTGCAGTGAAGGTTTTATCGGCATGATCTGCATTGTTATTAACGATTTTTAAGGTATCACCCTCTGATGTTACATCCGATTTAGTTTCAACTGTTCTTGTAACAGTAACCCCGATTGAATCGTTTGTTGTGCCTCCAACAGATGTAGCAAGAGCTATTGTACCATATACATCTGTTGAAAGGTTGTAGCTCTCATAAGTATCAGACCATTTTGCAGTCCCTTCAAACTTATCAGAGTGTGCTTTCTTTTCACCGGCTTGAAGTTTTACTTCGCCACCACCTGCAAGTTGCTCACCTAAAACCAACTCTAAGGTATCAGCTTGAGTCTTCAATATTTGAACCGTTTTAGTAACATCTTTATAAACTAACGGATTATCATCTATGAATTTTAAACCGTTCAAGGTTACACTTCCTATCCCATCACTCAGAGTAACCGATGTGGTTGAAATAGTATCCGCTTTTTCTTGTTCTAAACTAACATCAACCGTTGCATTAATAGAACCGTTTTTAGTAAGATCTCCCAAACTGTTACCATCACCTGATGTTACATTGTCGCTTTGCAATACACCGTTGGCAACGTTCATATTTAAGGTTGAACCAGAACCCATAATAAGCTGTGCACTGTTATAAGATTGCCAACCATCGTTAACTGTAACAGTTGCTCCATCGGCAATATTTATAGTACCCTTGTAGAAGTTATAGATTGAGTTCGGGGTGATAGTGGTACCTACCTTAGTGTAGTTGCCAGTAAACGTATTGCCAGCTAGAGTTATTGAGCCATAGCCGTTATATATTGCTCCCCCTCTAGCAGTACTAGATCCAACTGCATAATTGCCTATAAAATCACCTATGATTGGGCCGATAATCGAATTACTTGAGCCTCTGTTATATATTGCTCCCCCTGTGCTCCACTGGAAGATGAAACAGCACTGTTGCCTACAAAATTTCCCTCGATTGAGCCGATAGTTGCAATTGTCGTTGTGGCTTCTGCGCTGTTAGATATTGCACCTCCATAGGCATAATGTGAAGTTGTGGATACATTATTACCTATGAAATCGCCTACTATTGAGCCAATATATGGTGTTGTATTTGATCCGTAACTAGATGCGTAATTAGATATTGCGCCACCATAAGCTTCATATCCACTTGTCTGTGCTAAATAATTACCTACAAAATCACCTACTATTGAGTTAATTGTGGCATTTTTATTCGTATAATTGGTATAGTTAGATATTGCACCTCCAAAAGATGCAGATTTATTAAAACTGTATGCAGAGTTACCAAAAAAATACCCTTCTATCGAGTTGATACTCGCTGATCGAGAGTTTGAATAGTTAGATATTGCACCTCCTCTAGTAGGAGCATTGCCACTACCGCTATAACTACTAGTATTATTACCAATAAAGTTGCCTTGGATAGAGCCTATATTTGCTGCATCACTATCAGTGTCATAGTTAGATATTGCACCACCTTCATGTGTACCAATATTACCTATAAAATCCGAAATTATGTTCACAGTAGAAATATTTTTGGTATTATATATTGCCCCACCACTATGATTCCCACCATTATAAATTCTAGTGAAGACTTTGTGGTTCACTTTATCTGATGTAATGTTGTTCTCTAATTTTTTTTGAGTAATCGAATCCAGCCCATACGGTGCGGTATAGACATAAGTATACCAACGGTTCCAATTGGTTGGAGGAACATCACCATTGTGCGACATTTTCAAGCGAATACCTCCTTTAATAGTTCCAGCCGTGCTATCAACTTTTACATATGATCCGGCAGCGCTCCAAGTATACTCACTTGGTTCTTCATCCAGCGGAGCGGACCAAGTGATATAATCTTCTGTACCTTTTTTCATATCTTTAAGTCCGATGATAGCATAATCAGAATCAGCTTTGACGTCATAATTATCAGCCGCACCTTCAATATACATGTAGGCACTTGGATTTGGATATGTTATCGGGTCTTGTTCATGGAGTTTATCAAGTGTCGGCGTCGGCACTGCCGCATTTGCACTCACTGCGCCAAGGGCAAACAACCCCATATTAATTAAAAAACATTTCTTTAAGACACTTCTGTATTGTCTTGTTAATAGCCCAATGGCGGAAGCGGTATATCGCATTTTTCATCTCCTTATGCAGTTATAATAAAAAACCACCTTAAGTAAAGGCGGCAGGGGAGTTCGAAAATCATACAGTATGGGATGACTCTTTTAGCCTTTCAGGGTTCTTTCAAGGATAGTTCCCCTTGGACACACGCTAAAAGCTCCCCCGACCGAAATCGGGGATATTTTTTCCGATGTTATACCCAACACCGCATACTGTAAGAGCTTTCGACAGCCCTGAATACACCTTTAATGTATCTGCATCTACCCTAGCGTAAATATATTTAAAAACGGTTAATTGACACCATATTTCACTTTACTATTGCAACAAACTTGTTTTTATGCTTTAATATACACATTAAAATTATTTTGCATCTCAAAGGAGGCTGTTATGATTAAGTTTATTGATATAGAATTTGGCTCCGGCCGTTATCAGGAGCTTTTGGACTTACGTTATAAAATACTATTACAGCCTTTAGGATTAAAATTTTTAGATTCGTATCGAGAAGAAGAAGCTAATTTTCTCCATATCGGATGTATTGAAAACAGTACCGGAGAGCTTATCGGTGGTTTAATACTTGTGCCTATTGATGATGAAGAAATTCGAGTCATGCAAGTTGCCGTAGATGTTGTTCACCAAGGAGAAGGAATTGGTAGAAAACTTATAGAATATGCCGAGTCTGTTGCTAAAGAAATCGGCTATGACCGACTTGTAATGCACGCTATGCTTTCTGTTGTTGGTTTTTATGAAAAACTTGGTTTCAAACAAGATAGTGACCTTTTCGAGGAAAAAGGCATCAGCTTTATCCGTATGGTTAAAGAATTATAAACAATTCATTTTTATTATACACAGTAAACATTTGACAGAAGTATAATAACTTGTTAAGCTTTCTTTTAGGCATAATTTTATAAATATTAGGTATCTACGCATTGAATACAAATAAAAAAACAATCATTGCTATTATCGGAGCCGGACCGGCTGGATTAAGCGCCGCATACAATTTACTAAAAACAAATAAAAATATTAAACCGATTCTCATAGAGCAAGAATCGGTAGTTGGCGGATTATCTCGTACTATATCCGTAAACCAAAGCGGAACAGACATCGGCCCACATCGCTTTTTTACCAAAAATGATGATGTATGGAAATTATGGACCGATATTTTACCCCTACAAAATGCTCCTGCAGCAGATGACATACTACTTAACCGAAATATTGATGTTACTGCAACTGGTGCAAACCCCGAACAAACAGATAAAGTATTTCTTAAACGTAGAAGATTTTCAAGAATTTACTACCAAAAATGCTTTTTTGATTACCCGATAAAAATACAATCAGTTTTTAAGCTCGGGTTAAAAACAACGATTGCTATCGGCTTTAGTTATCTCAAATCATGCTTTATAAAACTAAAAGAGGATAGTTTAGAAGCATTTATGATAAATCGCTTCGGTAAAAAGCTTTACCAACTATTTTTCGAAGATTACACAGAAAAAGTCTGGGGTGTTCACCCATCTAAACTCTCCAGTCAATGGGGTGCACAAAGAATTAAAGGTATATCCCTGTTTCGCGTATTGGGAAACATCATCAGCTCCACATTTCATATCAATAAGAAAAAAGAAATTTCCCTTATTGATGAGTACTATTATCCTAAACTCGGCAGTTCCCAAATGTGGGAAACAATTGCCCAAAAAATCACTGAACTAGGTGGAGAAATTCTCCTTAATCATCAAACCATTGCCTTTATAAAAGAAAACGAAAAAATTACTTCTGTAACAATAAGAAATATCCATACACAAGAAGATAAAACTCTGGATTGTGATATGGTTATATCATCTATGCCGATAAAAGAATTATTAACTGAAATGAGCAATGTACCTCAAGATATATACAATATTGCTAATAACTTGCAATACAGAGACTTTATTTTGGTAAATTATGTATTAAAAAACATCAACTTAAAAAATAATACTGATTTTCCAACCGTAAATAATGTTGCACCGGATAGTTGGATCTATCTACAGGACAAAAACATCAAAGCCGGACGCTTAGACATTGCCAACAACTTTTCACCTTACATCATTAGAGATTTTAAAAAAGAAATTGTAATAAATCTTGAATATTTCTGCAATGAAACTGACGAATTCTGGCAAAAAGATGACACTGATATCCTTAATTTCGCTACCAACGAGCTCAAAAAATTGCACGCCGCAGATGAAAAAGACATCATTTTTGCAAACGTAACACGAGTAAAAAAAGCTTACCCCTCTTACACAGGAAGCTATGAAAACTTTGATAAAATAAAAGAATATATTAATTCTATACCAAATCTGTATTGTATTGGCAGAAATGGTCAACACAAATATAATAATATGGATCACTCTGTATTGGATGGTATAGAAATCGCTAAAATAATCAATAATAATGGCGATAAAACAACTTTATGGGATCTTAATACAGAAAACGAATATCAAGAGGTAAAAAAATGAAAAAGATAATAGTAACAGGTGGCGCCGGCTTCATCGGAAATCATCTTTGCCGAAAGCTCCTAAAAGAAGGCAATCAAGTTTTCTGCCTGGATAATCTTTTAACAGGATCACTAAATAATATTCAAGATTTAATAGATTCACCGAATTTTAAATTTATTGAACACGATGTTCTAACACCCTATGATATAAAAGTTGATGAAATTTATAATTTATCTTGTCCGGCAAGTCCTGTTCAATACCAAATAGATCCCATCAGAACTACAAAAACTTCAGTTATCGGTATCATTAATGCTCTAGAACTGGCAAAAAAATATAATGCCAAAATTTTGCAAGCTTCAACCAGCGAAATTTATGGCAATGCATTAGTACATCCCCAACCTGAAAGCTACAATGGCAATGTCAATCCGATTGGCTTAAGAAGTTGCTATGATGAAGGAAAAAGATGTGCTGAGACATTGTTAATGGATTACCACCGCCAATATAATATAAATACACGCCTTATCAGAATATTTAATACTTACGGACCTAATATGGCGGCAAATGATGGCAGAGTTATTCCTAATTTTATCTTACAAGCACTAAAAGGAGAAGATATAACCATTTATGGTGATGGTTCTCAAACACGTTCATTTTGCTATGTTTCAGATCTAGTTGACGGTATGATCAAAATGATGAATAATAAAGAAAATTTTGTCGGTCCGGTCAATTTAGGCAATCCGGATGAAAAGACTATTCTGGAAGTAGCAAAATTGATTATTGAGTTAACCTATTCAAAATCTAAAATCATATTTCAATCTCTACCCAGCGATGATCCTATCAAAAGAAAGCCGACTATATCTCTGGCTCAAGAAAAGTTGAGATGGACACCGCACATAGATATAAAAGAAGGATTACAGAAAACTATAGAATACTTCAAACAAAATCTTTAATCTTTTCTAATCCAAAACATTCCATCCTTAAAATAATGCTCTTTCAGATATTTGGGATCAAAAGTGTCCTCTATCATGACACAGTCCTGATCAGTGGAAAAATCTTCTCTCATACAATTAAACCAATTCATATAAGAAAGTATTTTAGGCTTTTTTTCTTTTAAGAGCTTATTTGCATCCGGTAAGGGATGGCGATTAAAATAATGATTATCAATAAGCCCCATATAATCTCTACCAAACCAATAATATCCGGCAACATCTTGCCTTAAACCGCCTATAACCTTTAAATCACCTAAAATATAATCGTTTTTTTTGGCCACCCTTAAAACAGTTTTTGATTGTTCAACATAAAATTGCAAATATGGAAAAGTCTTCTGCCCATAAAGACCAAATGCATCATCAATAAGAGTGCAGATGGTAATAATAACCATGGCACAAACACGCCATTTATCTTTTAACCTATTAATCATATAGGCACAAACTATCGCAAAATACGAATACAGTGGTATCCAATAATGCTCAAATGTTCCTAAAAAGAATAAAATAAATGAAAAACTTACAGCCAAAAATGCAATATATTGCAAAATATTAGGCTGCTTTGTAAAAAGAATATACAAAGCCACAGCATTAGCAATATAAAAATAAACCGTATGAGATATAGGGTAAGTAAATACATAATGAGCTTTTATATTAAGTAGAAAATTTAATTCCCAATAATCTTTAAGAGCCCCAATCTGATACATATAAAATATATACCCCAAATAAATTGAAAGCGGAACTATTGATGATATTAAAATATCTTTAATTTTAACTTCTTTTTTATACACCAATAACAACATTAACAACGCAATAAAAAACAAAAATATTAGCACTTTTTGTAAAAACATAAATGAAATAAAGAATGAAATAATCGCCATTTGCAACATTAAATAACGTTTACTTTGAAGATATTTTAAAAAGAAATACACACCAATCAGTAAAAACAACGACATAAACCCATCAGGTCTAAATGCTATATTCGTCACATATATACAATGCGGTGCAACTGAAAATAGAACCGCTAAGATTGAAAATCCTTTATTTTGTGCAATTAATTGAGATAGCTTATAAACGACAATACAATTTAAAAATATCCAAAGAAGAGCATAAGTTCGTATGATATACCAAATATAAGGTGTATTATCACAAAAATTTAATACTGGAGCAAAAATATACCACAGCAAAGGATGATGATGTTCAAAAAAATCACGATAAGGTACCTGTCCGCTATAAACATAAAAAGATGCCGTTAAATGCTCGCGCTCATCTACAACTAAAATAAAAGTATATGCATACCATAGTAAAATACCATATACCAAAATTCCATAGATAATTAAACAAATCTTATAAATATGAGAGATATAAGATGAAGAATAAAAATCTTGTTCGCTTCCAAATAATGATTTAATTTTCTCTATAAAAACATGCATCGTAACTTACCTGAAAATTTAATCTTTTCTAATCCAAAACAAGCCATTTCTGACATAATTTTCTTGCACATAATTCTTATCAAACGTTCCTTTCCTTAAATAACAATTCTGATTGTTTGAAAGATCGTGATTTATACAAATCTCCCAGTCATCTATTGAAATCAATTTTGGCTTATATTCTTTAAGAAGTCTATTTGCATCTGGCAACGGATGGCGGTTGAAATAATAACTGTCTATCAAAGCCATATAATCTCTGCCAAACCAGTAATATCCTGCCACATCCGGCCTCAATCCACCCAATATTTTTATATTGCCAAGAATTTTATCACCCTTATTAGTTAAACTGACAACCTTACTCGATTGCGCCACAAAAAACTGCAACTTCGGAAAAAGTGCCTGCTCATGAATATATTTTAAATTATTTGCTACCGTACAAATTATCACAAGAACCACTGAAAAAATCTGCCATTTTTCTTTTAATCTACAAATGACATATGCACAAATAATTCCAAAATACGAATATAGAGGTATCCAATATTGCACAAATGTCCCCAAAAAGAATAAACTGATTGAAAAACCTATTCCCAAAAAAGACAGATATTTAATAATCTTAGGTTGTTTTGTAAAAAGTAAAACTATAGCAATACCATTAGCTACATAATAATAAATCGTTGTAGCAATCAAATACGTAAAAGGATAATTAGCTTTAATATTAAGTAACCAGTTTAATTCCCAATAATCCTTAAGTGCCCCGATTTTATATAAATAAAATAAGTATAATAAATAAAGTATTATCGGCAAAATTAAAGCATTAACAACACTTTTAAAACTTAACTCTTTTTTATACACCAAAAACAGCATTAAAAGCGCAATAAAAAATAAAAAGATTAAAGCTTTTTGCAAAGCCATAAAAGCAAGAAAAAATGCCATAAAAGCCAAATGTAACATAAAATTGCGCTTATTTTGAAGATAATTAATAAAAAAATATACTCCGGTAAGCAATAATAGCGACATTAGACCATCCGGTCTAAAAGTAATTTGCGCAACAAAAACACAATGCGAAGCAATCGATAAAAACACAGATAAGATAGAAAAAAATTTATTTTGAGCAATTAACAGTGTGATTTTATATACGACAAAACAATTAAGCACGATTAAGAACAGCATATAGCTCCGCATAACATACCAAATATAACCAACATTGTCAAATAAGCTAAGAAGAGGTAAAAAACTATACCACATTAAAGGATGATGATGTTCAAAAAAATCAATATATGGTCGCTGCCCGCTATAAATATAATAAGAAGCTGTAAGATGTTCACGCTCATCACCAACCAGAACAAAGGTATAAGCAAACCATATCAAAATTGCACAAACCAGAACACCATAAATACCTAAAAACAATTTGCAAACACCAGAAACAGCACTACTTGAACAAAAGCTCTGTTCGCTGATAAATAAAGCCCCAAGTTTTTCTCTAAATGAACGCATTTTTCATTCTTTCCTAATCTAAATACAAAGAACTGAGCTTATACCGGCATATACCATGTCTTACCAGCACTCCGATAATTGCAGCTACTGGAACCGCCAACATTAATCCCAAAAATCCTAATAAGACACTTCCGGCAAGTAATGCAAACATGACCCAAACAGGATGAAGCCCCACACTTTCGCCAACTAACTTGGGTGTCAAAAAATTCCCTTCCAAAAACTGCCCGCATAAAAACACCGCAACAACATAGAGAATATGTGAGACATCTCCATATTGTGCAAAAGCAAGTACTATTCCTAATACAAAACCGGTAATAGAACCGACATAAGGTATAAATGAGATAATTCCGGCAATAAAACCTACTAACAAACCCAAATCTAAACCAACCAGTTTTAACCCGATAGAATAAAAGGCTCCTAAAATTAGGCAAACACTGATTTGCCCGCGAATAAAACCGGATATAATTCTATTAATTTCCTGCAGAATTTCTAAGATTCCTTTTTTAGATTTTTTCGGTAACAAATCTTCAATTTTTTTAACAAAAATATTCCAATCTCTAAGCATATAAAATGTTACCACCGGCATAATCAAAATCAAGGAAAGCAAATTAATTAAAGCAAAACCATTAGAAACAAGCTTTGTTAATACTTTCCCGACAAACTTCAATCCGTTTCCGATATTATCTTTAACTACTGTTTCCAGTTGTCCTCCCTGTAAATCTGGAAAACGTTCAGCCAAAGAAGCAATAACCGGACGCACTTTTGCCATAATTAGTCCTAAATACTTTGGAGTTGCTTTAATCAACAACGCAACCTGATTCTCTATCATTCCGCATAAAAAGCACAATGCCGGCAAAATAATTAAGGCTGCCAATAAACATACCAACAACGTTGCACATAAACGTGACATTTTCCATTTTTGCAATCTTTCTACCATCGGGTCCAATAAATAGGCCAAAAGGATACCAGCCACAAACGGCATCAATACGGAACGTAAAATATACAGTAAATAAAAAAATACTGCGAAAATAACCAACCACATATAAGGATTTACATAAAACTTTTTAAAACACTGCTCTTTAGTAGATGACATAATATTCTCCTTCTTCTTTCATTTTATAGCCTTTCGTCGCCAAAGAACCCTGCAGACGTTCTATAACACCGCTAAACAAAAAACTAAAATGCACTTTACTGTTTGCCATAGATATAATCTTTATATCTTGTACTTGTGTATTATCCTCCAACAGTTGTTTCAAAGACATCCACTCCGATAACCGTGTATAACTATACACCACATCAATTTGCTTTGGTTGGGACAAACCGGCCTCTTCCGTAGATGCAACCTTCTTTTCTGCTTTTATTAATGAAAAAACTTTATCGACCATAATTTCGGGAGTCGCATCACCAATATCCAGTACTTTCTCGTCTTTACTGGGATAAGCTTTTGCATACAATTTACCGTCTTTAAGAGAATATTTTAAGACGTACATTGCATCTGCTTGATTAAATTTTGCTAATTCTTGGTATTCTCCATCAACTAAATCATAAACACGATTCGTTTTAATCATGGCAATATTCCCGAGATTCTTTTCAATAAGTTTCAGTTCTATATTACCTTTACGCAAACTCTTTTTCCCTAAAAAAGCCTGTCTCCAGACATTATCATCTTCCCACAAAATTAAATTACCGTCACCTTTTTCTAAAACAGGAATAACAACAATCTCACGATCTTCTGCCAAAACAATCGGCATATTGTTTTCCGCCATATACGCCTTAAGGAGATTTTCATCTACGCCAATACGTAGATCTGCAATATACCGTACATCAGATGTTTTTTCCATCAAGACCATAACACCTGTAATAAAATGCTCCAATTGATTATCATTAAGTTTATTAATTTCTTCAACGCTGCTTTCTGTACTGATACCGGAAACAATTTCTCCTATTCCTTCGCGTATTGCCTGCGAAACTGCTTTATTTTTAGCTTCAGTTACCGTTTTTGCTGTTACATCAACGCTAATATCTGCCTCAAATCTAGGTAATGCCTTCACCGAAAAAGAAAAACAAATCATAAAACAAACAACAAATAGCCAGCTTAATAAATACTTATACAATCTAACCTCTCCCATAAAAGCTTTTCGACTATTACTTACAATGTTTCAGCAAAAAAATCAAACTTTTTTATTGCCTTTTATTAAATAGTTATGATATGAAATTGTTTAAAATTTATTATCACATATAAGGAAACTTAAATATGAAAATGACAAAGTACTTAGACAGTTTATTAGAGCGCGCCTCTAAAAACATCAAAACTATCGTTTTGCCGGAAGGCGAAGATGAACGTATCTTAGAAGCTGCACATTACGTTGCAGAAAGAAAAGCCGCTAAATTGATTATTTTCGGAAATCCGGAACAAATCAAATCCTACTATACTTCCAAAGGTTGGAACATGGAAGGCATTGAAGTTATGGTACCTGAAAATTCCCCAAAACGTGGTGAATATGCAAAGCTATTATACGAATTACGTAAAGCTAAAGGGATGACAGAAGAGGAAGCCGAACAATTAGCTGTTAATTATACTTTTCATGGTACCTTAATGATGAAATCCGGTGATGCTGACGGTATGGTTTCCGGTGCAAATCACTCTACTGCAGATACAGTACGTCCAGCTTTGCAGATTATTAAATCTGCACACAAAGACCGTAGCGTTTCATCAGCGGCCATTATGGTTATCAAAGATGTTCCTTATATTTTTTCTGATCCGGCAATCATCATTGATCCAACAGAACAAGAAATGGCTGATATGGCTTTAGCTAGTGCAGAAACAGCATTACAATTCGGTTTAGAACCCAAAGTAGCTATGTTATCCTACTCTACCAGAGGTTCCGGTCACGGTGGCATGGTTGATAAAGTGAAAAACGCTACTGCCATTGCACAAAAAATGTTAGAAACAAGTCCCTTAAAAGATAAAGTTCTTATCGATGGCGAATTACAAGCTGATGCAGCACTAGATGAAGTTGTTGCTAAAAAGAAAGCTCCGGATTCTAAAGTTGCCGGACACGCAAATGTCTTGATTTTCCCTTGCTTAGAAGTTGGAAACATCAGTTATAAACTTTTACAACGTTTTTACGGTGCAGAAGCTTACGGACCAATTATGCAAGGCCTAAATGCTCCAATTAACGATCTTTCTCGTGGTGCTTTGGTTGAAGACATTGTCGGAATGATTGCCATTACTGCCATTCAAGCTGTTAAATAAGGATATATGTTATGAAAAAAATTCTAGTATTAAACTCTGGCTCATCTTCCTTAAAATACCAGTTATTTAATGTTGAAGGTGAAAACTATAATGTTGTTGCAAAAGGTTTAGCCGATCGCATTGGAATTCATGGTTCATTTGTAGAAATTAAATTTCCAGATGGAACCAAGCGCAAACGCGAAGTTGCATTACCTACACATAATGAAGCCATTAATGAAGTTATTTCAGAACTTTTAAATGGTGCATTAAGCTCTATGAATGAAATTGATGCTGTTGGCCACCGTATTGTTCAAGGAGGCGACATCTTCAAAAATTCCGTTTTAGTTACAGATACTGTAGTAGAACAAATTGAAGATCTGGCAGAATTGGCTCCTTTACACAACCATGCTCATGTTTTAGGTATCAGAGCAGTGCAAAAGCTTTTACCAAGCGTACCTCAAACAGTTGTTTTTGATACCGCCTTTCATCAGACAATGCCTAAAGAAGCATTTCTTTACGCCTTACCTATGGAACAATATACGAAGCACAAGATCCGTCGCTACGGATTCCACGGTACATCACATGCTTATGTTTCTGAAAAAGCAGCAGAACTCATTGGTAAAAAAGGCAAAATTATTACTTGCCATTTAGGTAATGGGGCCTCTATTTCCGCCATAGATAATGGTATTTGCTTAGATACATCTATGGGTTTCACGCCATTAGCTGGTCTTGTTATGGGAACACGCTGTGGTGATATAGACCCGTATATTCCGCTTTATATCTGCAAATCACAAA
>Ga0247610_10000307_pt1 | contig 76578 bp, 72 predicted proteins | sample 174DNAGHGhighgp2_FD_193483 | JGI IMG/M metagenome (GOLD analysis project Ga0247610, IMG submission 193483) | Sheep rumen microbial communities from Palmerston North, Manawatu-Wanganui, New Zealand - 1742 DNA GHGhigh gp2 | ecosystem: Host-associated > Mammals > Digestive system > Stomach > Rumen...
TACTCCTTCTTACGGCGTTTTCGTAAATATTTAGGTTTTGTATTAGTGAACAAAATTCATGCATAATTAAATTTTGTCCTCTAACTTTGAGGATAAATGATGCTTGTGCATGAATAAAAAACTTAATTCACTATCAAGCCTTGAAGAAATCATAGATCAATGTGGGAGTAACAAAACAATTATAGACAGTTTCTTAAAAGCAAATAGTGTAATCGGGAGATATAGTAAACCATATTGCTCAATCTCAGGTGGTAAAGATAGCGATATTATGCTTGATATGCTTACCAAGATTGATAAGAAACATAAAATAAAATATGTGTGGTTCAATACTGGTATTGAATATCAAGCTACAAAGGATCATCTTAAATATCTGGAAAAGAAATATGGCATTGAGATTGAAGAAGCAAAAGCTATCAAACCTATTCCGGTAAGCTGCAAAGAATATGGACAGCCATTTCTTTCAAAGTTTGTATCGGAAATGATTGAGAGATTGCAGAGACATAATTTCCAATGGGAAGATGATACATATGAAAATCTAATAGAAAAATATCCGAAGATTACAACTGCTATTGCTTGGTGGACTGACCATAGAGATACAACGAAATATGGATACTCAAGGTTCAATATTTCTTATAATAAATATTTAAAAGATTTTATGATTCAAAATCCTCCGACATTCAAAATCAGTAATAAATGTTGTAAATATGCAAAAAAGAATGTTGGCAAGGATTATGTAAAACAACATAATAATGATTTATCAATAATCGGTGTTAGGAAAGCAGAAGGAGGTATTAGGGCAGCAAAATATAAATCCTGCTTTGAACCGAATACTGACGCTGATAAAAATGATATAGCATATTACAGACCTTTGCTTTGGTATAAAAATGAAGATGAAGAAGCATATGATAAGATATTCGATCTCACACATTCCGATTGTTATGAGGTATACGGAATGACAAGAACAGGATGTGTGGGGTGTCCATATAACAGGAAGATAAATGAAGAATTGGAAGTCATGGAAAAATATGAACCAAATCTCGCAAAGGCAGCTAAAAATATTTTCAAAGAAAGTTATGAATATACTAAAAAGTATCGAGAGTTTTGTGAACAATACAGAACTAAAACCGAATAAGTATTGCAATAATTTTCTTTTTATTATATAATAACTAAAACCGAACAAATAAGGGAGGTTAAAATGTGGTTACATTTATACGATAAATCAGATAATGAATCTAAAGGCAAAATTACCGTCATTGATTTATACCAGCTAATGTTTGTTTATCTGAAATTAACTAATCAAATTTCATGGCATTGGATATGGGTGCTATCACCATATTGGGTATTGCTTTTACTGCTAATTATTGCAGCTATTATCGTTAAACTTGTTGAATAAGTGGAGTATTAAATGGCAGATAATAAAAAAAGTGTATTTGAAAATCTGAACTCAAAGAGTGCAGACAAGAAGATTAAAAAGAAAGGTAAATTAAGCTATGTATCTTGGTCTGATGCATGGGCAGAAGTCAAGAAAGCATATCCGGATGCTTCATACACGATCTATTCTCAGACATTGGATGAATACGGTAACACAAGATTTTGGCATGATGATGGGAAAACAGGTTGGTGTGAAGTAGGAGTAACAATCGAAGGACAGGAAATCAGAGAGGTTCTTGCCATTATGGATTTCAAGAATCAAAGCATTCCTGCAAGTGATATTACAAGTGTTGAAGCTAATAAAACACTCAAAAGATGTCTTACTAAAGCTTGCGCTTTGCATGGATTATTCCTTTATATCTACTCTGGCGAGGATATACCGGAAGAACTTGCACAGCTTAATGATCTCAAAGAAAAGGTGGATGCAGTTGCGAAAAAGAAAGCATCTTTAGGTGACGATAAGAAAGCTAAAGTTGCTGAACTTTGCAAAGAAGCGCAGCGTAAAGCATTCCCAGAGTTAGAAGAAGAACTGATCAGCGGTGATTATAAGAATATTGAGGATGTCGATATTCTGGAAGAACTGCATAAAAAACTGTTAGCAATTAGAAAATAAGGAGATTGAATTATATGGGATTTAGAACTGGTGCATACGCAAAAGTATGGAAAATAGAAAATAAAGGAAATTATAGTGTAGGACAGATCAGCATTAGCCGTAAGAATAAGAATACAGATCAATACGAGGTTGAGTTCCAGGACGGTTTTACAAGATTTGTTGGTAACGCCCACAATGATATTAACTCTATTGATTTTCCTGAAAAAGGTGGTCTGACAATTAAGATAACTTCTTGTGATGTTACAAATAATTATAACAAAGAAAAGAAAACGACATATACCAATTATGTTATTTTTGGTTTTGAAACTCCGAATGGTGAACTTGGTGAATCGGATGCTGAAACAGCAGATTCAGAACCGGAGTCGGCAAAGCCAAACGCAGACGGTGATTCATTCGCAGAAGCAGAGGATGATCTGCCATTCTAATATATAGGGAATTTTATTAGGGGGATTTTATATCCCTCTAATAATTGTTCAGAAATGGAGACATATGCTTATAGGATTAATTGATTGTGATGGTCACAATTTCCCTAACATTCCATTGATGAAACTGTCAGCCTATCATAAATCAAAAGGAGATCAAACTGAATGGTATGATTCTGACAATGGTAAACATTACGATAAAGTGTATATGTCAAAAGTATTTAGTTTTAGTCCGGATTATACCGAACCTATCAACGCTACTGAAATTGTGCGGGGGGGGGGTCAGGATATGCTATCAGTTTAGTTGATGGAAAAGAAATCTATGATAAATCAAAAGATATAGAACTACCATATGAGATTGAACATATATATCCGGACTATTCAATATATCCAGAATATACGAAGAATACGGCTTATGGCTTTTTAACTCGTGGCTGTCCAAGAGGATGCAGCTTTTGTCATGTTAAAGCAAAGGAAGGAATGTGTTCATACAAAGTAGCAGATTTAACCGAATTTTGGAACGGTCAAAAGAATATCGTTCTTTGTGATCCTAATATTCTCGCATGTAAAGACCATTTGGATTTACTTCAACAATTAATAGATTCAAATGCCAGGATCGACTTTAATCAAGGCTTAGACATTCGACTTATTACTGATAAGAATTTACAGCTATTATCGCAAATCAAGCTCAAAACAGTTCATTTTGCATTTGACCGTTGGCAAGACAAAGACATAGTTGAACCAAGATTAAGGTTGTTCAGAGAAAAGACAGGAATGAATAGATCGAAAGTAATGGTCTATATATTGGTAAACTTCGATACTACTTTAGAACAGGATATGTATAGGATTCAATTATGTAGAGAATTGAACTTTCAGCCATATCCAATGATTTATGATAAGGAACATTGCGACAGGATTTATAAAAGATTGCAGCGTTGGTGTAATCCAATACTATTTTGGAAGATACCGACATTTGATGAATACCTAAAAACAACATACAAGAAATACAATGAGTGGAAACAATATTAGGAAATGTAGATACATAAACTGCAAACATATTACAAGGGAAATAGATATTACTCTTGATGATTATGTTCGCAAAGGAACTTTTTACTATCATCCGGATTGTTATAAAAGTAAGGTCGCAGGTGATTGGAAAGATGAACAAACAAAGAAAGATTTAGCCGAGTTTAGAAATCTTTGGTATCACCATATTAGCAAAACCGTTAATTATTCGCAGTTAATGCGGATTCTTAATGAATACATATTAAGAGGAATCTCATCTGATTATCTGTTGTTCGTTTTGAGATATTGCATAGACAAGAAAAAGAATTTGAACTATCCGAACGGGTTTAAATATTTCGTTGATAAACAGGAAATCAAAACCGCTTATGACCGATATTTGCTTAATAAGCAGAAGGCTGAACAGAAAAAAATCGAGATCAATAGAAAGAAAGATGATTCTCCGAAATTTAATGTTCAGCAGAAACAGAGGGGTTTCCAAAGCGTTTTTGAAAAATAATCTTAATGGAGATTAACTTATATGGATGTAAATATTTCTAATTTGTCAGATATTCAATCTGAAAGCGGAGTGATCGGTACACTAATATATCATCCTGATTATATTGCACATACTGAATATCTGAAACCAAATCATTTTTACAATAAAGAAAATGCATGTATTTATTGGAGTATACAAGAATTATTCAAAGAAGGAATACAGAATATTGATGCTTACAATATATCAAACAAGTTACAAAGTCATAAAGGTGTGCAAAACACGCTTGATAAATACAATATTCCGTCAATACAAGAGTTTATAGAATTGTATAAAGAAACTGCAAGACACTCTATAGAGGAATATAAAATGCTTGCAGAGAATATCGTCACATTTGCTTTCAAAAGAGATTTGATAAAAGTATTGAATCAAGTTGAAGCAAAATGTTATAAGCCGGAATTTAATCTTGAAAAAATGAGCAACATGGTATATTCGGAACTCGATAAACTGACACAGAATTTTCTTGTAGCAAGTGATATTGATACTCTTGGCGAAAATATAGACAGCATTTGGGAAGAAATCGAAGGCAGAAGAACGGCAGACGGTATATATGGAATCCCATCAAAGTTTCCTACATTTATGGATTATTTTACATATGAGCCTGGGGAATTAGTAGTTATTCAAGCGAAATATAAACAAGGTAAATCTGTTCTGATTATGAATGAAGTAGTTCATAAGTTAAAAAATGGTATTGCTTGTTTAGTAGTCGATAGGGAAATGCCAACGAGATTATATGTTGAAAGACTTATATCTCATTTGACAGGAATCGAAATAAGCAAAATTAAAACAGGCAGATACGGTGAGCAAGAAGAACAGAAAATAAAAGAAACTATTGCTTGGATTAAGAAACAGCCATTTGTTCATATATATGATCCGAATATGACAATGGAAAGATTATATTCGATCTGCAAATCATTACAAAACAAAATGAATTTAGGCTTTGTTGCTTATGACTATTTGAAGAGTAATGAAACATCCGCAAGCGACAACTACAATCTGCTCGGTGCTAAATGCGATTTTCTTAAAAACAATATAGCAGGTGAGTTAGACATTCCTGTTCTTGCTGCATGTCAGCTTAACAGAGAAGGGAAAGTCGCAGACAGTTTTAAGATCAATATGTTCCTTTCAGTAGGAATTAAATGGGGAATGAAAACCCTTGAAATGCAAGCAAAAGATGGAATGGATTGTGGTAATGCTTATGCTAAGATTTATGTAAATCGTCTTGGCAGACAGATGGATGAAGATGATGAGGATTCGTACATTGATTTTTATTTCGATGGAGATACTATGTCAATTGTAGAAGCAAGGCAACATGAGAGGGATGAATCATATTAGACCAACAAGCAAATATTCGATCAATGATTATGATGATGAAGTGCTACAGAAAATAAATGAAAGTGCTGATCTTGTCGAATATGTAAGTCAGATTATGGAATTAGAACAGAGAGGGGAGGAATATTTCACAAGCTGCCCAAAGCACATTGATGAAACACCTTCTCTTTCTTTTAATCCCAATAAAAACACTTTCTATTGTTTTTCCTGTGGTCGCTCCGGTGGATTTATAGGGTATTTAATGCAATACGAAGGCTTAACATTTAACGAAGCTGTATCGAAAGCTGCAAAGTTTGCTAATGTTGATCTTTCTCAAATGTGTCAATCAAATACATTTACTTTCCTGAAACGGCTGAGAAAAATGAACACATATAAAAAGAAGAAATATGTGCATCCAACAATTCCTGCATCAGACTATACAAAATATAGTCAAGAGAAAATCCAGGAATGGATAGATGAAGGTATAAGCCAAGATGTTATGAATCTCTTTGGTGTTCGTGCAGACAATTTTCAAAATCGTATTGTTTACCCTGTATATGATATGGACAATCATCTGATCAATATAAAAGGTCGAACAAGATATAAGAATTATAAGCAATTAAAAATACCAAAATATATTAATTATTATTCTGTTGGTGTTATGGATTATCTGCAAGGACTAAATATTACTTTGCCATATGTGAAGCAGAAAAATGAAATAATCATATTTGAGTCAATCAAATCAGTCATGCTTGCTTATGGGTGGGGATATAAAAACGCTGCATCCGCAGAAAAGCATACTCTAACAGATGAACAACTAAATCTAATAGCACATTTACATGTAAATGTTGTATTTGCATATGACAGCGATATTGATTATCGCAGTAATGAAGTATGGAAAAGTATAGAGAAACTTAAACGAATTACGAATGTGTTTATTATAGATGATAAGAAAAAGTTATTGGGTGGAGCGAAAACGAAAAATGCACCTGTAGATATGGGAAAAGAAATATGGGAGCAGCTATATAGACAAAAGAGGAAGATAGTTTAATGAGTGATTACAGACAAAAGATTGATCAGATGGTTTGGTCTTTTTCAAGATTAACTGCATTTGAACATTGTAAATATGAGTTCTATTTGCAATATATCATTGCTGATGATGAAGAATATCTGTCTGAAAATAATTTTTATGCGGAATCCGGTCTGTTTGTCCATGATACATTAGCGAAAATATTTAGTGGTGAATTGAAATTAGAAGATGCACCAGAATATTTTGTCGATAATTATTATGACAATGTATTTTACAGAACACGGCAAAGCATAATGGATAATACATTTGAGAAATGTGCTGATTATTTTTCAGAAGCAGATTTTAGTTGGATAGACAAATATGAAATTATTGATGTCGAAAAAAAAGTCAATTTCAAAATTGATAACTATAATTTTATAGGTTTTATTGATTTATTATTAAAAGATAAATCTAATGGTAAGTATGTAATTTTAGACCACAAATCAAGTGAATATCCTTTCAAGAAGGACGGTGGAATTAAAAAGAAAAGTCAGACGCAATTTGAGGAATATAAAAAACAGTTATACATTTATGCTCATGCTGTCCATGAATTATATGGTGAATATCCAAAAGAATTGATTTGGAATCATTTCAAAGATAATGGTCAATTAGCCATAATTCCTTTTGATATAGAGGAATATAACAATACTATAAAATGGACAACTGAAACGATACATAAGATAGAGAATGAAACTGAATGGGGAGAAAATCAAGATTTCTTCTATTGTCATAATCTCTGTAATTTTAGATCGAGTTGCGAATATAATAAATTTTCATAAATAAAACAAAACAAGTACAGAAATGAGATATAACAATTACCATAAACATGATCATAGCGGTAATCCGTGGATAACAGACACGATCGCTAAAGAAGAAGATTATTGTAAGAGAGCGAAAGAATTAGGACATACGACTTGCTTTACTGTAAATCATGGCGTTCAGGGCAGAATCTTTGATTGGATGGAGTGCGCCAAGAAATATGATTTGAAGATGATTTACGGCACAGAAGCATATTATGTTGATGATAGGCAAAAGGAATATCCGGTAATTGATCCTAAAACTAATGATTATAAACGAGATAAAAAAGGTAATATAATCACGCAAAAAGATAAAAGCAATAGACATTTAATTATAGTTGCCAGGAATAATGATGGTGTTAAGCAGCTTAATAAGATCATGTCTGAGGCGCATTCAACAGGATTCTATTATCGCCCAAGAATAGATAGAAGCTTATTATTCTCTCTTAATCCATCTAATTTCATTATAACGACCGCATGTGTCGCTGGTATATGGAATGATAGCGAATTGATTTTAGCGTTACATAATCATTTCAAAGATAATTTATTTCTTGAAGTACAGAATCACAATATTGATATTCAAAAAGAAGCTAATAAACAATTACTGACTTTGAATAAGGAAACAGGAATAAAAATTATTCATGCAAATGATAGTCACTATATCTATCCGCAAGATGAACAATATAGAACTTTATATTTGAAAGGTAAAGGATTCAATTATTCAGATGAAGATGGGATGATTTTAGATTATCCCGACTCTGATGCGATTTTCCAGCGGTATGAACAACAGGGAATACTCTCTCATGCACAAGTTCAAGAAGCACTCAATAATACTTTGGTCTTTGATGAATGTGAGGAAATTACTTTAATTAATGATGATATTAAACTTCCTGCTATATCAGACCACCCAACAGAAGAACTGAGAACAATTATTAATAATAGTTGGAAAAGGGAAAGAATCAATATACCAAAAGAAAAGCACCAAGAATACTTAGATGCTATCAGGGAGGAAGTAAATATTGTAGAAAAAACTCACATGGAGCAATATTTCTTGATTGATTACCATGTGGTAAAAGATGGACAAGAGAAATATGATGGAAAGCTGACCAATACAGGAAGAGGATCAGCACCAAGTTTTTATATAACAAAGCTACTTGGCTTAACAGATATTGACAGGATAGCTGCGCCAATCACACTTTTCCCATCAAGATTTATGTCTATCGAAAGAATCTTAGGAGCAAAATCATTACCGGATATTGACTTAAATACTACAGATAGAGTGCCATTTATTAAAGCTACTGAGGATTTATTGGGTGCTGAAAACTGCGCATGGATGGTATCGTGGAAACCATTGCAGAAATCCAATGCGTTCAGACTGTTTTGTAAGAGCAAAGGCTATGCATTAAAAGACTATGATCATATTGCAAAAGATTTAGAAAAATATGAAAACGATCCTAAATGGGGAGCAATAATAGAAGAAAGTAAAGTATTTATTGGCGTTATCGAAAGTGTTTCAGAATCGCCATGTAGCGAATTACTTTACTATAAACCTGTCAATGAAGAACTCGGATTAGTGAGAACGACAGGCGGTGCAATTTGTTGTCTGCTTGATGGATATAACTGCGACAAATATAAATATCTAAAGAATGATTATTTAACGGTTACAGTTTGGGCGATAATCAGAGATACATGTAGACTTGCAAATATTCCTATTCCAACAATCGAAGAAATAAATAATCTATTTGACGATAAAACTTTTGAAGTTTACAAAAACGGCTTAACATGCACGATAAATCAAGCTGATAGTGACTTTGCAACAGGGTTAGTTAGACAATATCAGCCTCAAAGCGTGTCTGAAATGTCTGCATTTGTAGCGATCATAAGACCTGGGTGTGCGAGTCTGCGTGATGATTTTATTCAAAGAAAACCTTATACAACAGGAATAAAAGAATTAGATGAACTTCTAATCGAAGGAAATCATAGGATGATTTATCAGGAATTGATAATGAAATATCTAATTTGGTTAGGGATACCGGAAACTGGTTCATACGATATTATTAAAAAGATTTCTAAAAAGAAATTCAAGGAGGCAGAACTTAGTAAATTAAAAGCTGAACTGCTACAGGGATGGATTAAACAGGTAGGTACTGAGGATGGTTTTGATGAAACATGGTCTGTAGTACAAGATGCAGCTAAGTATTCATTTAACGCTTCACACTCTCTGTCTTATGCTTATGACAGCTTATATGGAGCGTATCTGAAATCACACTATCCATTGGAGTATTATACTGTCGCTTTTAATTACTATGATAGCGATTCTGATAGAACATCAAAACTTACAAAAGAACTCGGCTATTATGGAATCAAATTAAAATCCTCAAAATTCAGATATTCAAAAGCGGATTACATGCTTAACCGAGAAGAGAATAGCATATATAAAGGCGTGCAGTCTATTAAAGGATTAAATGCGGAAGTAGGAAATCAATTATATGAATTAAGAAATAATAAATATGATTCATTTATAGATTTACTATACGATATTAAACAACAAACTACATTACAGAGAGATCAAGTAGAAATATTAATAAAACTTAACTATTTTGAAGAATTTGGAGAGATTAATTATCTGTTAAGATTGCAAAAACTATTTCTCAGTATTGCAGGTAAAAAGCAATTAAGTAAAGAAAAGGTTGCAAAATTACAATTAAACGAAAAAGATGTATATGTATGTTCTACTAAAGTGGCAGATAAAACTTATATGGGTATAAATGCAGATAAATTACTAAAACTTACTGCAAAAAATATTAAAGTTAAGAGATTCACGGTAGGAGAAACAATAAAAGCACAGGCTGAATATTTGGGATATATTGAAGTTGTAGATCAGAGATATAGCCGGATGTTAGCTATAATGGATATTGACCTGACTTATTCGCCAAAACTTACATGTTATTCTTTGAAAAATGGAACGACTATAGAGTGTAAGATAAATAAGCGTATTTTTCGTAAAAACCCATTAAATAAATATGATGTGATCAGAGTTATAGATCATAGAACGAAGCCTAAATCGGTTTGGAATGAAGAGATAGAAGATTATGAAACTGTGCCTAACACATCAGAAATGTGGTTAACAAAATATAAAAAGGTGGAACTATAATGGAGAGAAAGCCAATTAAACGAAAATATATAGTTGCGAAATTCGCATATAATGACGCAACTATATATTGCGTTGAATCAGAAACAGCAAATGAAGCAGTTATAAAAAGCAGGAAACTTAAAAATGCGTATGCGACTTATACAGGAAATTTTAAGTTCTATGGAGAAGGCTCATTCGCAATCGCAGAAAATCCGGAAAAGAATATTACTCTGGATAGTGTTGCAGACATATTTAAGTCTATGGATATATCTAACATATATTTATTGGAGTATGACAAGAATTATTTAAAGAAGGAATACAGATCGGAGGTTAAAAAGCATTGAAAAGTTATATGGAATATGAACAGTTCAAGTCGATAATCGAACAACTAAAAGCATTGTCAGAGTGCCAAGATGGTTTATATAAATTTTGCAGACAATTTAATAAAAATAATAGAGAAGAATTAGAAATCAGTTTTCCGTCTGCAATAAGTATATGTGTTGAGTTATTAGAGTATATATTTGATGATGCAACATTCGATGGTTGGATTAGCTATTATATCTTTGAACTAAATTACGGTAAAGATTATAAACCGGGAATGATTGTTGATAAAGATGGATCGGAAATCGAATTAAAAACTACACGACAGCTATATGATTTTCTTGTCGGTCATAACTAAAGCCGCACAAGTATTGACATTATATAGTGGTTGGTTTATAATAATGGCGTAAGATATTGTATCTGTGTTAAGGAGGAATATGGCTAATAATTTTCAGATAGCGAAGCGAAAACGAGAAAGGGAAAGGCGTAATAAAGCTGCTTTTAATGATGAAATCAAGAAAATGCTAAAAAGCCTTAATGATTCTGCTATTGCGACAGGAATGAGAACTTGTGCAACTGTAATAATGAATCGTATTAATAATGATTCAATGACAGCAGAAGAAAAATTAGAATCTGTCATTGACTTCTGTAATTGGGTCAATGAAGGAAAAATAAGTAAAGAAGTTATTGAGCAAATGAATATTAATATCGACACTCGCTATGACACAGTTATAGATGCGTTGTCGGATAGGTAGAGAGGTAATGAAATTAATTAATGCTAAATATGAGATATGGGATGATATATCCGATGGAGGATTAAAAGAACTTAAATTCCTGGAACGAGCAGCCAGAATTTGTTATAAATCTGAAAATCTTATAACAGAGGATGGCGAGTCCGGAAAACGATTGATTAAAAAGCTGATTGAGAATGAACATGACGCAATGCTTGAACATAGAATTATTTCAGTTTTGTTCACTTGTGATCGTGGTATCAGTCATGAAATTGTGAGACATAGACTCGCTTCTTTCGCCCAGGAGAGTACACGATATTGTAACTATTCTAAAGATAAATTTGGGAATGAAATTGTAGTAATAAAACCGTTCTTTTATTCACAGGAAAACATACTATCATTGGGTATTCCCGAAAAGGAAAAAGAATTAAGAATGGAATTTTTACAACAATGTTTTGATATATGGTACGAAAGCTGCTTATGTGCAGAAGAATCATATTTTAACTTATTAGAGTTAGGATCAACGCCACAAGAAGCAAGGAGTGTTTTACCTACAAGTCTGAAAACTGAATTGCTTATGACGGCGAACTACAGAGAATGGAGACATTTCTTTAATTTAAGAACTGCTCCGGCAGCACACCCACAAATGAGAGAATTAACAGTACCTTTGCTGAAAGAATTACAATCTAAACTGCCAATCATATTTGACGATATAAAGGTATGAAACAATGAAAGAGATTGAGAATCAATGTGTTGGATGTCCAAAAGAAATAGGATGTTTAGGTAGTGGATGTCCAAATAGAAACATAATTGTATATTATTGCGACCGCTGTAATGGATATGCAAATTATAAGATAGGCGATGAAGATATGTGTGAAGAATGTGCAGAAAAATATTGTAATGAATTGTGGGAACAAATTTCTTTAGAAGATAAATGTGAATTATTGGATTTATATTTTGAAAGAATCTAAATTATAAATAAAACCGAAAAAGTATGGAGGATAATATATTGACAGTTATTAAACGAGATGGACGCTCTGTGGAATTTGATAAAGACAAAATTACCGCTGCAATATTAAAAGCGTTCAATGAAGTAGATGGCGAAATAACTCAATTCGCCAATAATAAAGCTTGTGAAATTTCTAATTACATAGAAAGTCTTGATAAACAAATGACTGTTGAGGATATTCAGGACATTGTAGAAAACAAGCTGATGAAGAGTAGCAGAAGAGATGTAGCAAAAGCATACATCCTTTATAGAGATAAGCGAACAAGACGCAGAGAAATGCGCAGCGAAATCATGTCGATTGTTCGTGAAAAAGTTAAAGCTGAAAATGTTCAGAATCAAAACGCTAATGTCGATGAAAAATCATTTGGCGGCAGAATGGGCGAAGTTGCAGAAAGCGTCCTCAAAACATATGCGCTGAATGAACTTGTCTCTGAAACAACGAGATATAACCATGTTCATAATCTTGTGTATATTCACGATTTTGGGCATTATGCATTGGGTGATCACAACTGCCTGTCTATTCCTTTTGACGATCTGTTGGCAAATGGATTTGATACAAGACAGACAGATGTAAGACCTGCTCAGTCATTGAGTACAGCTTTCCAACAGGTTGCAGTATTATTCCAGATTCAAAGTTTACAGCAATTTGGTGGAGTATCAGCAACACATATTGATTGGACGATGATTCCTTATGTAAGAAAATCATTTTATAAACACTACAAAATTGGTGCGAAATACATTTGCGGTTTTGAAGGCAAAATGGATATTGGATGCGATCCAAAATTAATGTCGATTGAAGATGAATGGTATAAAACCTCTTTCCCTAAAGCATATCAATACGCTGTAGATATGACGAAGAGAGAAACATATCAAGCTGCCGAAGGAATGTATCACAATCTGAATACACTTCAATCTCGTTCCGGTAATCAGTTGCCATTCTCTTCAATCAATTATGGAACATGTACTCTTCCAGAAGGAAGAATGGTTACAAAGGCTCTACTCGATGTACTTATTAAGGGAATAGGAAAAATATATAGAACATCAATTTTCCCTTGCGGTATTTTCCAATGTATGAAAGGTGTCAATCGTAAAAAGGGTGATCCTAATTACGATCTGTTCCAGTTGGCACTTGAAGCAACATCAAAGAGATTATATCCGAATTATGCCAATGTTGATTGGAGTGGGAATGCAGGATATGACAGAAATGATCCGAGAACATATTTCTCCACAATGGGTTGTAGGACAGTGAATGGAATGGATATTAACGGCTTCGGTCAGCTTAAAGATGGCAGAGGTAATATCGCTCCAACAACTATCATTATGCCGACAGTAGCAATGTTAGCTGATGGTGAAGTAGGCAACAAAGATATTGATTCATTTATGAAGCTTCTCGATCAGAAGATTCATGAGGCAAAAGATTCTCTTCTTGAAAGATTTGAATTTATTTGTTCACAGCCGCCAGAAGCAGCAACATTCATGTATGCAAACAATACGATGAAAGGCTATATTCCGGAAGAGGGAATAAGAAGCGCATTAAAGCATGGAACACTTGTTATCGGTCAGCTTGGGCTTGCTGAAACTCTTCAAATCCTTATTGGATGTGACCATACAGAAAAGAAAGCTATGGAACTCGCCAAGAAAATTGAAGCACTCTTTAAGAAAAGATGTGCAGAGTTTAAAGAAGAATATACTCTTAATTTTGGAGTGTATTATACGCCAGCAGAAAATCTTTGTTACACAGCTATGAAACAGTTCAAAGCTGAATATGGAGAAATGAAAAACATTTCTGACAGAGATTTCTTTACAAATTCAATACATGTTCCTGTTTGGAAGAATATCAGTCCATTTGAAAAGATTGATATTGAGTCACAACTTACAGGATATAGTAATGCCGGATGTATTACTTATGTTGAGCTTGATGGCGGTGTTAAGAATAATGTAAAGGCTCTTGAAACTATTGTAAATTACGCAATGGATCATGATATTCCATATTTCGCTGTTAATGTTCCTAACGATACATGCCTCAGATGCGGATTTACAGGTGAATTTAATGACTGCTGCCCTGTTTGCGGAAGTACAAATATTCAGCAACTTAGGCGTGTAACAGGGTATCTTACAGGGAACTATACAACAGCCTTTAATAAAGGCAAACAGCAAGAAGTTCAGATGAGGGTTAAACATAGATGAAATACGCAGGTGTCATAAAAAATGATGTAGTAAACGGTTATGATGTTTGTGTTAGTTATTGGTGTCAAGGGTGTCGTTTTCGATGCCCTGGATGCCATAATCCACAAACATGGGATTTTGACGGTGGAACAGAGATAGAGGAATCCGCTCTGATCAAGATGATCATAAATTCAATTTCTCAAAACAATGTTCAGAGAAATCTTTCGATTCTCGGTGGAGAACCGTTATGTCGAGAAAATGTTAACTTCACTTCAAAGTTAATCAAGAATGTAGTTGAAACCTATCCAGATATAAAAATATTCGTTTGGACAGGATATAAATATGAATATCTTTTAGAAATCGCCAAGGAAAATTATTACATGGATCATGTACTGTCAAACATTCATGTATTAATAGATGGGCAATTTGAAATTGATAACAGAGATATTTCTTTGCCGTTTAGAGGAAGTAAGAATCAAAGAGTAATTGATATTCAGAAATCTATAAAAGCCGGAAAAATAATTTTGTATTGTGAATAATGGAGGGATTGATGGCAATTAAAGTTTTTATTAGTCAACCAATGAGAGATAAAACAGAAGAGCAGATTTTAAGTGAAAGAAATCGTGCAATTAAAAACATAAAAGAAAAATATCCGAATGAGGATGTTGAAATTATAGATTCATATTTTGAAGATTATGACCCACAAGATGGTTGTATACCGCTGAAATATCTTGCAAAGTCAATCGAACTTCTTGCCGATGCAGATGTAGCGTATTTTGTTGATGGCTGGGATGAAGCAAGAGGCTGTCTTACAGAATATCAGTGTGCAACACAATATGATATTCCTGTAATTTGTGAATATTTCCCCGAAAGCACTATAGAAATAAAATACTTTAGTGATGATATAACAAAGATCGAAAATATAGAACAGGGAGATTGGATAGATTTAAGAGCAGCAGAAGATGTTGACCTTAATGCTAATGAATTTGCACTGATCCCATTAGGAGTAGGAATGAAACTTCCTAAAGGATATGAAGCACAGATAGTACCGAGAAGCAGTACATTTAAGAACTTTGGTATCATCCAAACAAATCATATGGGAGTAATAGACGAAAGTTATTGCGGTGAAGAAGATCAATGGAAATTCCCGGCATATGCACTTAGAGATACAATGATAAGAAAGAACGATAGAATCTGTCAGTTTAGGATAGTCAAAAAACAGGAAGAAATATTTTTTAAGGAAGTAGATGCTTTAAATCCTGTAAGTCGTGGTGGATTCGGAAGTACGGGAGTTAAATGAGTGTAGAAAAAGATTATATGCAAATCTTAAATGATTTGTATGATTGCCAATATCTTATGCTACAACCGATGGATGTCCGTAAAATATTAAGAATAGATACAAAAAGTGCATATGATTTATTTAAGGATGAATCTTTCCCATCCATACTAATATCCGGTAAGAATTACATTTTCAAAGAAAAATTAATTGATTGGCTAAAGAAGAAATATAAATTATAATCATGGAAGAGATACTAACTGTTAAAGATGTACAAGAACATTTACATATAGGGAAGAATAAAGCATATAGTTTATTTAAAGACGATATGACTTTCCCATCATTCAGAATAGGCAGAGATCATCTTATTTTAGAATCAAAATATGTAGAATGGCTCAATAAACAAAGCAATAAATCAAAATATAAAAACAGATACAAATAAATATTTTTAAATTTTCTATTGACAAATTATTTGTGTGTGTTAATATAAGTGAGCGAGTTGAAAAACAGCTTCACAAAAGTGGGGTATAAAGTAGGGTAAACGAGATGCGGCAAATCGCTGTAGTCCAGTAATTGCAAGGTGTACAAAATTTTATACATCACATCTCCAAAACCGCGTGCCGTGGGTTCAAGTCCTACTGCCCCTGCCAATCAGAAGCACGACTAAAGGGTTGAAATTTCAAGGTTTCAACTCTTTTTCTTTTGTTTTTATGCAATTGTCTATTTCCCTGTTATTCCCTACTTTTCCCTACCAATACCCTACAAGTGGGGTATAGAAAGTGGGGTATTATTATGATATGATGGTTATGCCAATCTATTTCTTCTTTCACACAAAGGATTCATCATATGCCAAATAAGAAAAATGAAGGTTCAATAACGTATCTCTCTAATGGTAAAGTCCGATTACGCATTACTAACGGCACAAAAGTTATTATTGATAAGAAAACCGGAATGCCGAAAAAGATTAAGAATCAAAAAGATTTTATTGGCAATTCTGAAAAAGAAGTTAGAAAGAAATATAAAACCTGGAAAAGCACCGCTGCCATCAGCGGAGAATCCAATTATGGAAATCGCTCAGTGATGGAATGTATCTATGAGTGGATCAACAATGTAAAAAGTCTTACGCTAAAATCATCTTCCTTTTCACGTTTAATACAAGTTACTGATACTTATGTCAATCCAAGATTCAATATTTTCAAAGTCAACGAAATAACTCCTGATATAATCCAATTCAATTTAATTAACGATCTAAAAAATAAAGGCTATTCGTATAGTACGATAAAAAAATGTGTCAATGTACTCACGGGATTTTATAGATGGGCGATAGGAACAGGTAAGGTAGATTATAACCCATGTGAAACTCTTATCTTGCCAAGCGATAAACTGCTCAAAGAGGAAAGAGGCGAGACTGACGAAATAAAATATTATTCAAAAGCTGAAATTCAAAAAATGATCAATGCAGCCGATTCTAAGAATAAGCATTGTTATGAAATCAATGATTGGAGATTTCCAAGAGCGTATGTTTATTTATTCGTAGTATACACAGGATTAAGATTGGGAGAAGTTCTTGCATTAACATGGGATGATTATGATGCTGAGAAGAAAACAATTAGTATTACTAAGGATGTTGTCGAATACAAAGATACAAAAACAAATAAAACAGTAACCAAAATTCAAACATCACCTAAAACAAGTTCAAGTCGAAGAGTTCTTGCACTCAACGATACAGCAGTCGATGCTCTGAATAAAATAAAAGAGAGAAGTTTTAACCCTAATAGCAAATATATTGTAGCCAACAGAAATAAAGATGGAAATAAAGAATATGTTGCTCCATCTAATTTCCGTAATGCCTTTAAAAGATTTTGTAATTATGCCGGCATAGAATATAAAGGTTTCCATGCATTAAGGCATACATTTGCTTCAATGATGTTTTCTCAAAAGATCGATGTCAAATATATTTCTATGTGGCTCGGTCACTCGTCAGTTCAGGTTACTTATGATATTTATGTTCATATTATGGAAGAAGTAGGGTATGAAGATAAAACAGTAATTCCAGTAATCTCACTTGAATAGAATATTTCCGTTTTAAGCGACTTTATTTTTGAAAACGATTAGTTGCTTGACAACATATATAAACCTCTCTGAAAAGACCGAAAATGACGCTCTACGATGATATAAATAATATAAGGAATACAGCGCAAAAGAATAGGACTACTAAATATCCATAGTAGTCCTATTTATTTGCCTAATAAATTAGAAACAGCAGATAGAAAAATTAAGAACTCCGCTATATGTTCCGGCTTTACTTTCCATACTTGGATTAATTTCAGAAGAAAAGATTAAAGATTGTCCTTGACTATTATTTGTAAAACTACCAACATGATTGCTTAAAGGCTGATGATTTACGTCATAAAAATAAACTGTCAGTTTAGCAGATTCATCTGTAGCATTCGTTAATTGCAGACAGCTACCACTTTCAAGATTGTCTAAGTTAATATCTATTTGCTTGTCATCCGCAATATTTACTTCGGTTGCTCTAATCTCAATATCGTTTCCTGCCACTACAGATTCAGGTATTTCAATCATATAAGTTCCATCGACTGAATAAGTGACCTCTGTATTAGCTTGCTGCATTCCATTTGGCTGCCCCATATACCCAGAAGCAAAAGCCGTTAATGTAGATAAAAATAATGCAATAGTGCATATTGCTGTTATAAAAATATATTTCCTCATTTCATCATACTCCTTAAACATAAATATCAAATTGAATTTGTCCACCATTTAGTTCTTTTTCTGTTTCGATATTAAAGCAATTAATTTTTAATATCGCATTATAAGTACCTGGTTCAAACGATTTGTTGGTCTCTATTTCATAGAAACCAAATCCAGGATAAACTTTATCTGATTGCCATATAACATCACTACCCACAACCAAAGTGAATATCATATAGCAATCATTTGAATCCGGATTAAAGAAATTAACATTTTGAACTTTCTGATCAGGTTCAAAATGAATAGAATCAAAACCAGGTATCGTTATGTACTCTGATGAAACATTGTGCTGATTGTTATGTCTGCCTTTCCAAATTATTCCATCTGATTTCGTAGGATCATCTATGAAGTTAAAAATTAAACAAAATGTAAAACATAAAATTAGAAATAAAATACAAAATATTAATATGGTCTGTTTCTTATTATTTGTCATATTTTTCTCTCTTTCACTTATCTCTTTTCTATTGTTATTTTTTTTTTGATTTAGTGTTTATAATTATTAATTATTTAGCAAATTTGTTTATAATAGAAAACAATAAAAGGGGCAGGAAAGAATTTCCTACGCCCTTTATTTTTAGAAATTCAATAATGTTGTAATAAGTGCGGTTGCTAATGCAGAGCATATAGCTGTGATAAATGCAAGGCGCACTTTATCAACACCTTCTGCCGTGTGATGATCTTGTTCTGCTTGTGCTTCTGAAATACGGGATGATAGTTTTGATTCAGCAGACCTCCAGTGTTCTGTCTGAATATCTATCTTCCTTGAAGTTTCGTCCACCTTTCCTTCAATATGACCAACTCGCTCAACCAAGACTTTTACAGAAGAAGCGATTTCATAAATAGCCTTTTGTTCACTTTTTATTTCTCTTACTTCTTCTTCTAACGAATCTAATCGTTTTGTGTTTGACTTGGCACGCTCCTGAGTTTCGATCAAAATTTTTTCGTTGCTGTCCATGATAATACCTCCTTGCTATGAGCAAACAACAATTTTGATCCACATTCTTCTATTTTGTCTGCATATCTTTTTCTTTAAAATACAATACAACTCTTCCACCCAACATTTTGTAATAGGGTAGAGGGGTTGCTGAAAAAACATAATAATTTATTGCATCTGCTATAAATATAGCCACTATAGAAAGAGCCATCCATAATAAAGTGAATGGCAGACATATTATCCCTTTATAATTCAGAATCATATTTGAATAATCCCACATTTTCGGAATTAAATTAGTATGTAATGCAAACTCTCCGATTACTAACTCGAAGAAAGTGATTAGTGCTGATCCACATAATCCCTGTAAGAATAGATCAATATCCCAAGATATTTCATCGTTGATTTTGTCCAATATAACTATAGCCAATCCACCGCAAACGCCCATGATAGGAAAAGAATAACCTCTGGCAGTAACCTCAATAGCTATATAAGAACAATAACCAACTAAAAATAAAACAATATTTTTATTTATATTAAGACTCATTGTTTACACCTGTCATTTGCGCTAACATATTTTTAAGTTCATCTGATTGATATTTTTCCGGTATTTCGATACCGTATTCGATAGCTTGAATTTTAGAAATCGATCTTAATGAATTGATATAGAATTTTAAAGAATTGAAATAGGTAACATGAAATGTTTTAAATTGAATTGCTTGTTCAACAATCATATTCATATCTGCTAAAGAATACTCTTTACAATATTCATCATCAGCGTGGTATGAAATAGTTTCTGCTGTGCCTGACGCAAGCATAAACGAAATCGAAAGAAGATTAACCTGATCTTCAATTCTTAAAGAAAAATGATGGCTTTCGCCATCACTTAATACTAAATCAATACCATTAGTAATTGTCTTTTCGCATTTATTGCTCATTTCTTTTATTTTAGATTCTTTAGCAAAAGCAACAGTAACTTGCTCTTCTTGCGGTATTTCAGGTTCTTCTGGAGTTTGTTGTTCTTGTTCTTCTATATCTATCTGTTCATTATTTTCAATAGCTTCATATAAGCTGTCGTATTCTTCTTTTGAAATAGATATTATACTTGCCGACAAATATGGAACATCGTTTGAAATAATAGGTTTCATCCAATTATCTCTATAATACGAATCATTTATTTGAATATATTCAGCAGTATTTTCATCGGCAACTAAAATGATTTTATGTTTAAGTTGATAGCGTCTAAAGTCATAACTTGTTGCTACCCCTATAAACACTAAATCTTTGATTATCTTAAAATAATTCATAATTAAGCCACCTTCCTTTTACATCGTTCTTTAGGATGTGATTTATAATATTCCCTCGTTAATTTATAACCACCGAATAATTCATTATATAATTTGATCATATTTCTTGCTGCATGGAAACTATGCGCAATTTTAGAATGCGCAAGCCAAGACTGCATGGATGTATAAACATCATCATAAGTCATTTTGCCTTCTTTGACTTTGTTTACATATTTTTTCATTTTTCTACGCATACGGATGATTCCACCCTGATCGAGTTTCTTAACAACTTTTCCGGTATCAGTTATATAATATTTAACTTTAAGAAACGCAAAACCTTTACTTGCCTTTGTAATGTATGTTTTCTTTTTATTAAAATGCATACCATACTTAGCTATTTGTTCATGTAATTCTGCCATTATCTTATTCAACACTTGTTTATCATTATGAATAATAATGCCATCATCCATATAACGTATATAAAACTTGATTCCTAATTTATCTTTAATATAATGATCGAATTTATTAAGAACTGCTAAAGCCATGATTTGAGAAATCTGACTCCCTAAACATATTCCAACATATTCATGGTTATATAATTTCTTTAGTTCAATTTCTCGTTTCTTTTCATCTTTAATTTGATTAATTTCTATCAATTTGTAAGATTCGATTATTCCCATAATCAAATTTATAATTCTCGTATCTTCAAATAATTCCGTTAATACTCTATAGCATTGTTTATGAGGTATAGAATCAAAATAACTTTTTACATCAAACTTTAAAACGAACAGATCATTAGTTCTATATCTGCGTTTGGCTTTTTCAATAAATAGAGCCGTTCTTTGACGAGCAAAATCTACACCTTTACCTTTCGTACTCGCACCATTATCATATATAAGTTTTCCTTTAAGGGCTGGTAATAAAGCATAATCACAGATAACTCTTTGAATAACTCTATCTTCCATGCATATCGGTGTAATTTTTCTTTCTTTACCTCGTTCTCTTATAAAAATATACTTTTTATTTTGTATTTCAGGTATTAGACCAGATAAAATTATATCTATAGAATTATCAATCTTGAAAATTGGTAGACAACTATAAGATTGAACGCTATATTTGTAATCAACTGATGCATGGCATTTCTTTAAAGATACGAACGCATTTTTATGTTCAAATAATTCTTCTAATGTAATTTTACATTTCTGTTTAACTTTGGTTTTCATGGTAATCTCGACTAATTATGATTAAAGTAAACCTCTCTATCCGTTGTGGCATCTATATTTGTATGTTTGTTAGATGCTCTTGCCTAAACGCAGAATTTGCCGAAAAATAAACAATAAAAAATACTGTCATAGGCAGCATTAAATACCGATTTATATTTCATAACATACAAGACAAATTCCCTTGTTATACCTTTAGGTTTCACAACCGCCTCAAATTAGAGTGGCGTTGAAAAATTATTCTTTTTCAAGTATATTTGTCAACTTTAATTGAAAGGTTATGATTTCCTTCAATCGGTAGATTGCTTTGATTCTCCACAAATAACAATATATTGTGGCGTGCAATCATTCGCCTATAAAGACTACTTAATTACCGCTCGAATCCGACCACGACACCATTGGTGTTGTTCGCGTTGTTGTTGTTGTTCGGATTGCCGTTATTGTTGACATTCATAAAGTTCGTAGAGTTGGAGGCATTCGGTGAACGCTCCCACCAATTGTTCGCACGAACCCAATACAAGGCAAAGCAACTCACACAGCGAGCATTTTCATGATCAAATCATAACCTGCTGATTTATAATTTAAAGTGCAGAGAATCTTTTCTTATCAGATTCTTGCACGGACAATAACATCTTAGTAGTTTGCTTTATGCATTTAGATGTTCTTTTCTGATTTTTATTAGAAACATCATTATACATAAAGACTTCGCCAAGAGGCTTATTTAGTTTATACAATAAAGAAATTGCTGCTGAAAATAAACCTTTTCGTCTTAAATAATCATCTTTCGTTTCAGGGTTTATATTATTAGCAGTATAAGCATTTGCAAAACACTCAATTGCCAAATCTTTTGCAATCGATATTTCACAATCCCTTTCACTTTTAGGCAATTCCTTCCTGATCTTATTTATATATCTTGATAGTAAATATAAATTTAATAAAAATCTTGTTTTCTTGATTTTATCGTAATTATATGCAAACATCCTTTTAAATTTGATCTTTGTTGATTTCTTTTCATCGAGAGCTTTAGCTAATCCGTATATTAATGCAGTTTCTTTATTGATGATTTCAGCTAAATACACGCGACTATGATAGGGTATTGGTTTAAGACTTGTTTCTGTAGAAGAACTTAAATTCCAATAATAATAAAAATATTTAATCAAATCATCAAATTCTGAGAGAACAGTTTTACATAAATCAAATCTTTTCTTATTTCTTTTCTTTTTAAATTCCGCATTGTTCTTATCATCTGCATCATAGACACAATATAAATTATTAAGTTCTAAAATATCTTTATAAATATTATTTGCGATTTTCATAATTGGCTTCGAAATATCATCTTGATATTTCGGAGGAATATTCCTCACTTTATTCTTAATTTCTTTATATACTCTATGATGATAATTATGAGAGTATTCAATAGTCGAAACTCTTCTATTATTCTTCAATATACTCATTTTATTTCCTTTATTTTCAACATAATAAATCGCTGACTTTTACCGGACTGTAAAAGCCAGCGACTACATTTTTGTTAATAATTCCTCAGATTAAGAGGGAAATTAGATTGAGAAGCCGACCACGACACCATAGGCGTAGTTCGCGGCGCCGTAGTAGCCGTACGGATAGCCGTAAAAGAGGACATACATAAAGTAAGCAGAGTAGGAGGCATACGGTGAACGCTCCCACCAAAAGCTCGCACGAACCCAAAGACCACCATCATTAGCAGCAATTAAGTTGCCATCATTCAATCTCCAGAATCCCATACGAGTATGTTTAGCTTTTGTTTCTGCGCTAACATAAATATACCCTATACTTGAATTACCAGTATTAATCCAAATATCACCTTCTTTAACAGAACTACCTGTATATGCGGTAGGATCGGTATTCCCCGTATAGTATTCAGCATCTTCTGGAATAATAAACCCTGGAATCTTAACCCTTGATTTATCAGATGTGAAGAACGAAATAGCAGTACCTTCATCCGAATATGGCTGACTTGTCCAACCGCCAAGCTCTCTGTTCGCAGGAAGATATAACCTATCCTCAGAAGTAACAATCTCAGAAGATTGATTACCTGCTGATGCGTTAATCTTAACTGTTTTAATGATCGATTGCAGCCAATACGGAAGTCCATTCCAAACAAAGGTATTGAGGAATGTTCTCATTTCTGATTCATCCCAACCGCCAACATTTGTTGCAGTAGGATTCATTCTATGAAGCAAAGCTAAAGGATTATTTGCTATCCACGAACTGTTGGTTTTTGTACTGGTTTGTCCGGCTAATCTATAACGATCAGCACCAGCAAATTCCATACGCTGTTTCTGATGTGGGAAAGACGCAAGTTTGCGTGCGATTGTGTCTCCCAAATCATCGAACCAAACTTTGCACCAATGTATCCAGCCTTTGCCATAATAATCATGACCGCCATCACTGAATCTAACAGCACCTAATGCGAGTTTCATACTTCCGCTCGTATCTCTTGTTCTGATAAGCTCCGTAACAGTTATTGCATCATTATATGTATCAGCATTTAAGTTGAATGTATAAACAAAGAGATGTGATGAACCTTTGGCATGTCTTAATACAACAATACCTCTCGTATCTGCATTTCCAACATTTACTGAGCGATCTCCCCATTGTATAGTAGGGTTGCTGCTATATCTAAGTCTGAATCCCTCATTACCGCTCTCATCGAAACAAGAGACTAATGTTGCACCACTCTCATTTGTGTTCAAGAATTCAAAATCGATAGCCATAGTAAATGATGGCGAATCTTCATCAAATAAAGTAAAGTTGGTATCAAGATATTGAGTACCATCAAAATATCTATCTGTGACAATAGTGTTTTCCTGAACATTATTAAATGTGAAATCAGACCCCATTGTAAATTCAAAGAAGTCTTTATCTTCAAAATAGCTACTTGCCATACCGGACTGGCATACTCCATACAGTTCTGCTGGACTCATATCACTTGCTTCTGTGCCAGCGATAGGACGTTCTTTTCTATCCCATACAGCGTATACATCAGTATCGCCTGTGATAAATCCTGTGCTCTTATCCCACTGTAAGAATACATTATAGATATATGAACTCTCTTCATCCGTTCTTGTAGGAATATCGCCTGAGTAATCAACGCATTCACCATATTCTGCGGTCTGTGTTTCCAATGGCAGACCTGCTCTTGAATACCATGTTACCGTGTACTCTCTGACTGTTGTGCTATAGACCGCCTTAATAGATGTGGCTGCAAGAATCGCAGAATCTAAAGTATCCCATCCAGAGAAAGTATAATCATATTGTGCATCACTTTCATGTACAGGTGTAGAAATCCATCCTTCTGTAACCGGATTAGGTGGATATGAACCTCTATCCACATACCATGTGAATAAAATAGTAGTTTCATCATCATTATAATAGGTTACAAGATACTGAGTAACAAGATTTCGTGGGTCATAAGTTACATCGAGATCAGCCCAATAATGAGTATAATTAAGAAGTTCCTGATTCCTTATCGCACCGCTGATATAAACATCACCACTCAGCAAAGAACTATTCATAGCGATACATTTATTAAGTAAAACTGTATCTGGCAATGTCCAATCTATGCCGAGAATACGGATTGTTTGAAGTGTGTTTACTGCTGTCTGTAAGATCGATAAGGCATCAATATTTGAATATTCGCATATAAAAGTTTCCAGATTTGCGTAGCTTGCTACTACTAAATCTGTAAGATAATTAATATTTCTAAAAGAAAGAGTTGAAATAGTTTCAGGCAAATGCGCTTTCTGCAATTTACCATTTGTTGCGAAAGATACGGCAGATATAGAAGTTCCTTCCGCATAGAAATTGAGTAAGTTAGCACAAGCTGTAAGGTTAACTGATCCCGTAAGGTTAGGGCAGTTTCTTACATCGAGCGTTTCAAGAAGAGTATTATTACCCATATTCAATGTAGTAAGGAATGAGTTTTCGTATCCTTCCGTAGTATTACCAATAACCAAAGTTCTTAATTTAGAAGCCTTTGAAAAATCATTATCATGTATATAACAAGCAGATAAATCGTTAAGTGCTTGTATCCTGGATGCACAGTAAATAAGAATTGCCGTATCATCCATTTCTGTGAGAGTTGTTGTTATTTCGTATTCCTGTCCGGCTTTCGCTCTAATTTGTTGTGGGTTAGAAGAGTTTCCGTAACGGACAGTTAAATACATATCGGAATAAGGAACAATTCTAAGAGTATAATCAGGCTCAACAACTACACCGGATTGTGGAGTATTACATCTGAACATAATCTGATCAGCGGTAATGTTTGTTCCGATATATTTTGTTCCAATATAAGCCTCTTGATCTCTCTCGAATTGCCTTCTTTGGTATTTCTTTCTACCATTCATCATTTCATTGAGGAATCTGATAGTGCCACCTTGATATGTTCTGAGATATTTTCTCTCAATATCAAGCCGCCATAATTCCTCTGGGAATTGTGATTGCCATGCATCAAATTCATTGATAAGAGAAGTTGCGCTCCAACAATTCAAACTTTCTCTACTTCTGTACATGGCTTCAAGTTGACTTCCCATGAGGTTACGGATTCTGCGCCAAAATACATTTTCAGCAGCATTATAGATAAAGCCGGAAGATGGATTTCCTTCTTGCTTATAATCTATATCTTCATGTCCGTAAGTCATTGTAAGCTCACCTGAGTTATTACATTCTGTTACTTTTATGACCTATTAAAAAAATAGGCGAGAGAGGTTCTTCCAAAAGTGTCTTTACACTTGACCTCTCTTCTCGTGTTTCATTATTAAAAGGATTATTTCACGAGTTCAGACTATTGCATCATCCTAAGATGTTCCTTCGCTTAGTCGTTGTTCCTCCATATATAAGCAATAAAAAACTCATGCTTTGCACGAGATTAAAGATGAATATATGGTTGGAAGGCGTTGTCCGTCCTTTCGGAGTTTCGCCGTATATCAGAAGGAATTTTTTATACTTGGCACAAATAATCTATGCCAAGTGCCGTGTCAAAGTCATAACCCCATAAGTCGAAACGATAACCGTTATTTATCGCTGCTTTGGCATTATTGATAGTATAATTACGAGCATCAGAACCCATTTCGGTAGCTTCGGCTTCTGTGATATAAGTTTTACCGTAGTGCCAGAATGTATTCTTAGCTCTGTTATCAATCATTGTGTATCTTTCAGTAAACAGATACCAATAAAGCGGTGATTCAGATATAAACCAATCATCAATTTCTGATACAAATTCAGCGTCAGTCGAAGTGATAACCCATTCATACATATCGCGCCATACCTGTTTTGACGCTTCTTGCTGTGCTTCGATCTCCGCACTTGAAATTGTCTCACCGTCTTTTGTTCCCATATCATATCTAAACTCAAACGAATCATCCCATGCTTCATATAGAGATTGGCGTTTCAGATTGTTCTCATTATTCCATTGTTCAGAAGTAATAGGGTAAACCATAGAAACACCCTCGTTAGGGTCATAAGTGATTTCATCATTTTCGTCAAGATAAACACCAGTCTGAAACCAACTGTTAGGAAGTGTATTATCTGATACCTCGACAACAAATTCTGCTAAATCTGTCGGATCATTTACACGAGTGTTATCAGTTTTCTTTGAATCTCCAATATTTCCAATTCCATAGAAATGCCAGCCTGTATCGGCAAATTCTCTATGAGTAGAAACATCAGGATCACTTTCTTTAATAAAGATAACGCAGTTGCAAAATTCCATTGAGTTTTTAACAAATGGATTTCGCTTCTGTCCTGGCGTTTTATAAGGAATATAATCATTAAATCTCTTTTGGAGAAGGGCATTATTCGCATTCTCAGAACTTGCGATATTCACCTTGATATTAAACCAATCATTAGGTACGGATGTACGAGTCAATGCGACTTTACCGCTACCATCTGAATATTGTGTCCCATCGCCAAGCGTAAGTTCTGTAATATATGTTGAGTCAAGCGGAATCTTACTTACGACTTGATGTTCGCCATCAAAGCCGAAGATAATATCAATATTTCTTCCTGCATAACCGTATTCATTTGATGTAGTTCCTTCAATTTGTTATCCTATAAGCTTTTTATCTTATAGTTCTAATAGTTACAATTCCTATTAGTTCAGCATATCTTTTCACCCTCGTTATAGCGTTAGGTTTGCAGTTCGCTAATCTGCTCAAATCACCCTATATGTGATTGTGCTGCGGACTCGTGGGAAGATTATATTCTGCTATGCAGTTTCACTTCCTATGCGTTGCGTGTGACTATATTGTTACACATAGCCTTCCACTCTGATTTGCATTTCAGCATCCCAGATTTCTTCCGCAGTAAATATATCTATATTTCTATAGATAGTGGGTAAGTTTTTCGCCCAGCATGATAACCATTGACGAATCTCCAATTATCTAAAATAGGATCACCATTTTTATGAATACACTCAACATTCGTATATTTAACATAGTCCTTTTTATCGTTAGTAAAATGAGGACAATCGATTTTTATAACTTTCAAATCCGGACAAGCATTAGCAACCGATTCCGGTGTTAATGTATTATTCTCGTCATAGATTTGATTTCTCTCATATCTTGCAATCATTGTTTCTGCGTCTGGCGCATCAGCAATAAAGTTCTTCAAGATATTTGAATCGGTCAAAGACGAAGAGTATGCTTTCATTCTATAAATGTATACATCACAATCATCTGAGCCGATAGTGATAGGAACAGGCTGATACTGATAAAGTCTGTGTGCATCACTATAAAGCATTGGACGAGCAGCAACACCATCCTCGTAACTCATAATATATGATGTCGCATCTTCATTTTCCGTATCAAGCGGATTGATATTAAACTCATATTCAATAATATCCTCTTCGCTGTAAGGAGTATAAAGATTATCAGTTGACGAGTACAGATACGCTTCGTGAGCGTTCATCTTTAATCCAACCTTTACATTATCCTCAGTAGGATAACAAGACAGGAATGTGGTCTGATTATCCCTGACATTCATTGTCTTGAATCTAACCTTAAATTCCGCACCGGATTGTTTAGGATCATTAGCAAATAAGTTATAGCTAATATACGCCCTTGTTCCAGCCTTTACGCAGAAATATTGATTTCCGTCAGAATCAAGATTGTAACCACCGTTATTCCAATCGAAGTTTTCAGATACAGACATTTTGACATTAGCATTATTAGCATCTTGCCAAAGCCTGTTTGCGCTACTATTAGACATTCCAACAGGGTTAAAATCAAATTCGAGATTTGCTGTGACAGGGGATATATCGTATCCAAGTTCTGCAACATCAACCTTGATGGTTACTGATGTAGCACCGCAAGTAATTGTCAATTCATGTAAAGCAATTTCTTCTGACTTGAACGCCCATGTATTAGCGTATGAAGATAATCTCAGAGTATTAACAATTTCACCGTCTACTGATAATGTAACAGATGGGGTAGTAGTTCTTGGATCAAAAACAACATAAGGAATTGTAACGGTATTATACTGTTTCGCTTCAACTTCACCATAATGATCGTATCTGTAAATACAGCCGATAATTGGTACTGTAGATTCCGAATCGTACCACATAATATCCTTGAAGATATGTTCTGTTTCAATTTCTACATTATTGATTTCCGCTGTCATCCAACATTCAAGTAAATGTGCTCCATGTGCTTGTGATGGGAGAGAATATGACTGTAATACGCCGGATGCAGAGGTTGTTACAGATGTTAATTCAACGCCATCAAGCTTGAAATGAACAGTTTTTTGAATCGCTCCATAAGGTGTATATGTAAAGTTAACCGCTGAACCTACAGGATAAGTATTCCTATCGCTGAAATTTGATTCAAGTCTTACATCCGTTACTTGAACAGTCCAACTCTTTACATTGATAGAGCCGCCTTCGTCTGTGACAGTCAGCGTAAACTTCTGACTTCCAATAGAACAATAATCAGTAATATCAAAGGTATTTCTGCCTTGTACAAGGTTTCCGCTCATAACCGTTGTTGAGCCACGTTTAATTGTATATGTACCATCTACATATTCATTGTCTGAATCTGTCGATGAATAATCAATAACAATCAGAACAGGATCAGTGGTAGTACAAATAATAGGGGATGGGGTGATCTTATCTACAACAAGATTTGTAGTAGAACTTGAACCGCCACCGCCACCACTCGGAAGTGTGAACTGACTTTTTACTGTTTCTGTCGAACCATCGACTTCATATAATGTATATACATAAGTCTGATTATTTTCAGTCGTTAATGTCGCATAGTATGAAAGTCCTTCAACATCAATAGAATTGATTTGTTGTGCAAGCCTTTCAAGTGTTCTGCTCAGTCCTGTAATATTCTGCGTATTAACACTTACTTGGTCATTAAGTGCGCTTGTCATTACATCGATTTCACTCTTTGTGTAAGCATCTGAACCGATAGGACGGAAAGCATTATTAATCCATCTATAATGCTGATATAATCCTGCTGAGTTCAGAACATAATAATCAGTATATTCGTTTCCGCTTTCAGGAAGGGCAGATAATACTTCTGCTACTGAACCACCAACGATTTCCCAATATCCTGAGATATATTTATAGTAAATATAAGTTCCGTTATTTGCGAGAATGTAATCTGTATCTTCATCACCGACTTCTGGCAATTCAGTTACTACTAATGTTGTTGCGCTACCGAATGTATCCCATCTTGATACATTATTTTCATCTGTAATCCACCAATATTTATCAAAACTGCCTGATGAATTTGGTATTAAATAGAATGTACGATTTTCTCCGACCGCTGGCAGTTCATTAACAATTGTGATTGAAAATGCGTCATAGTCAGCTAATGCAGCCTGAGTGTAGTTTCTCGCAAGCATCAGTATGCCTTGAAGCGCATCATGCAGATTATTATAGGTGAGCGTATCGCTTACTTGATAGGCTGCTCTGACAATACTTGCCAAATTATCAACGTCAAGTTGTACTGCGTCAGCCTTTGCTTTTGCATAATCGAATATATCTACTCGTCTGTTCTGAGGGTCATAGACAGACGGTTGCATAGCATTATCTGCTTTTACAAGCGTTGATTCAAAATCGGTATCGACTTTTGATCTTGATAAAGTACCGTCTGCAATACTCAGCGCAGCCATAGAACCAGAAGAAATGAGTTCAGCAAGTTCAGCCTGTACAGCATCATCAATAGCATTTGCGATAACATCACTGTTTTCAAGTGCGTCAAGCTGTTGTGCCATTCTATCGACTTGTGCCTGAGAAGCCTTTAATGATAATGCACTATTTATACTGTTGATGCTTGTTCCAATATCATCTATATCCGACTGATCCGCTTTTGTATTAATCTGTCTTTGTAATTCTCTGTCGGCTGCAACTAACTCAGCAGAGTTTTGTTCATTCCATGTAGTAAGATTATTTACTCTTGTTACAAGCTGTGTATATAATGATTGTGAAATATCTGTACTTTGAGCATCAGACACAAGAATATTAGGATCAATATTCAGAGTTAAATAATTTGTAGTAGCAATTACATCTTCATCACTACCATATAACATAACGGTGCAAGTTCCAGGTTGTATTTCCGATGGTAAATAAGCTCCGTTATCCTCATCGAGATAAACATTATAAAATACTCCCTCTTGACCAAACTGAGCGAATGTAGTAAGACTATCCCATTCGCTTGGTAAATTAAATACCAGCTTTATAAAATTTTGTGTACCTTCAATAAGTGTTTTAAGGTTTGTCGTAACTTTTAATTTTTGATTAACGACAGCTATTAAAATTTCCATATATTATTCTCCTTTTCGGTAAAAATAAAAGCGGTACGAATACCGCTTTTGAAAACTATTAGAGATAACAGAACGAGTTATTTATCCTCGTTTTCCTCATTCTGTTTATCGTTTTCTTCTTCACATAAAATGCTTTGAAGAATAATAATATCTTTTGGTGCAAGTACATCATACTTGCCATTATTATCATCATAATTGAATAATTCTTCGTCAATATGATAAAGGTCTATATCGAGTTCTATGTCTGCAAGCTCCTGATATTCTTCGCGGAAATCTTCAAAATGTCCGTCAAGTTTGAAAACAGGTGAACCGTTATCCGCTCTTATAATTTCTCCATCATCATCCTTTTTAATATCATCGTCATACTTTTTTTCAAGCTGACGAAACGCCATTTCATAGGTATCTACTTCCGGTTGAAGTTTTTTAAGATTTTTTATTATGGCATATGATATTTTTTGAGGAAATTTCATTCCTAATAAACTATCCAATATTTGATATATATTTATTATTTCCAAATTTTTATATTTCATTATCTTTCTCCTAAATTCTTAATTAAGAATCACTATCTTCTTGACTGTGCGCAAAAAATTTATGTTCAATCACTTGTCCTTCTTCCGTTAAAATTGCAGCGGAATGAAGCGGCAATTGGCTTTTTGCTGCGTATGAAAGAACAGAATAATACTTACTATACGCATCATTTCTATTATCATATGAGTCAACAAGCGTTGCTACGCTATTACTCTTTTGAATTTCAATTACTATATAATTCATTGACAGCCTCCTTTAATTGATCTATTTCACTTTGTTGTTCTTGAATGACTTTTACCATTGGAGCAATCAATTGTTCGTAGCACATACCCCAAGTTAATTCGTTATCATCTACATCCTCTCCATAATATGGAACAAGTTCATCATCTTTATAAGAGGCACTATATAGAGCTAAATTCAAATCTCTACTATTACACCAACTTGCCACATCTTGCGCAATAAACCCCATGCGAGTACGGCGATGATCGCCATGCTTCCAATAGAAATCAACAGGATTTAAGCCCATTATTAAGTCATGCGCAAAACTAATAGAACCAGTTACATCTTTTTCTTTTCTATCGGATGTACTATTGTTAGAGTTAATACAATATACAGCCGCCCAACGGTTTGACGAAGTACCACTTACAACAGATTGATCTCCGTCCGGTCTAAATATGCCATTACCGTTAGAAGAAACCTCTCTTCTTAAAACAAGACCGCAACCAGCCGAATCAATTTTTACACCGCCGCTACCAGCCCAAATGTGCAAAGCCCCACCAGAGGAAGATGCTTCTGTTGAACCCCCACTATATATTTGCATATCTCCATCGGTTCTAAATACACCTGAACCATAACTACGATAGGTCAAATTATAGCCACCATCATTTAAGTCAATTTTCCCTCTATCTGTAGAGCTGTTTCTAAAATGTACTGTACTACCACTAATATACATATTATATGAATTGGCTTCTCCCAATCTTATCGAAGAACCAAAACTTGCTATTTGGGTAGAACCATCGTAGACATCCATTCCGCCACTTGTAATGATGCATCTCCCATTTGTGCTTGATGATGTAATAACTAAACCTGAGTTTGTAACGGAAAGAAAATTAGTTGCGGTTTTGGCAGCGTTACTTGCAGCAGAGTATGCACTTGAAGCATAACTATATGCGCTACTCGCATCTGACGCAGCATCATTAACATCACTGACTAATCCATTTAATGTAATATTTCCAATTTTGACAGTTCCATCAATAGTAAGAGTTGAGCCATTATAAACCAACTTTCCATAAGCAAGGTTAAATGTTCCATCAGAATTGATCTGCGTTTGATTGTTACTACCTGCATATAAATTTCCGTTTGAATCTATATAAAGTCCAGTCTGACCTGTAGCACTCGAAGTCTTATTGCCAGCAGAAAGGGAAGTAGCCGAAACCGCACCTTTGACAGAAAGGGAAGAACCATTAAATACAAGTTTGTCTGTCCCTAAAGTCAGAGTGCCACTACTTCCGATTTGGACTTCATTGTTACTACCTGCATATAGATTTCCGCTTGAATCAATATAAAGTCCGGTCTGCCCTGTAAGATTAGAAGTCTTATTTCCTGTTGATAAAGAAATGGCTTTTACATGACCATCAACACTTAATGTTACTCCATCGTATTTAAACCTACCGCCACCAAAATTGAATAATCCTGTGTCGAGATTCAGAATCGATCCTTCTGTATTATCAACACCGCCATTCAAACCATTATAGTTAATGTCTTTGATGTAGCCTGTCGTGATACATTTTCCGTCAATCCAAGTTGTACCTTGCGCCAAACCGCCAAATGTGGCAAGCCGAGCGGTTATCTTATTTACATCAATAGTATCTAAGATAATATCTGTAACTCTTGTACCGAATGTTTCCGAATTTAATAACTTGGCAAGCATAGTATTACTGAGTGTTACATCAATATCATCAGATTCACCATAACCGCCTGAACCATCATTACCAGATGATGAATTGCGTCCACCGCTGCCCGATCCGTTTCCAAGTAAATAACCCCAATCGTTATAATCAGACCTTGACCGAGTAAAATTAGAAAACTCGATAGACAAACTATTTGAAGAAGGCAGGCAAGGATTGAAAGTAAATCCAATCATGCGAAGCCTGACATAAGTTTTATCTCTGTATTGAACTAAAACATAATTTCCCGGATTAAAGGAATCCCAAAATGGTTCAAATTCACTCAGACCTAATAAATTATCAGCTTCAACAGAAAACACTAATTGTGGTCTTGAAGTTTCAGAAACCTTGTCTTTCGCATCTTCTAATAATTCACGCATTATATCTATTTTGCGTGACGTAGAATCAATAGAAGTCGTTATTATATTTTCATTTTCATAATCAGAATCACGCAGTAATCTATAAATCGTATTACATTCATCAGCAGTAAAATAAGAATCGTATTGGACGCTTTGAGTTATCGCAACTCTTTGAGATTGAATATCATTTTGTAATTGCTTCAATGAATCAATCTGCGTTTGCAGAGTTTCAAGATATGCTTGTGCAGATAAAACATTGTTGTAATAAACCATATAATCATCATAGCGGTATAAAAGGGAAGTATTACCATACGATGATTTCTCTGCCGTAGTAAGTTCATTCCAAGTCTTGATTTCATAGCCAGATGAATTTTTACGAATTACAATCGAAGCCGATTCTCCGCTGCCTACGCCTTCTTGCTCTTCAAGCATTAAATCCATATTCTGCTTATAAGTATCTATTTTGGCTTGTAATTCAATAGTTCCGAACAAGCTCCAATTTGTTTCCCATTCTTTGATCTTATTCCTATATAAAGTTATCTGTTCATCCGTCCAATAGGATTGATCGTTATAGTTCGGATAAACAACAATTGCACAGGTAACTTCATCTATCAACGAATTATAAGCGCAATAATCCCACCAATATGGTGTAGTCTTTATATATGATTCTTTAATGCTGCCATCAATATTGAGTCCTGCGTCACCGTATTCATTCTTATACAGAGTTTTCAAAGTCGCTAACAGATTCTTATAATGAGTCAGCATAGCTTTGAGTTCATCTATAGTGAATGTACTCCAATCATTACTGAGTTCATCATTAGGAACACGATTTTCAATTTCTGATATTTCAGCAGCATAAGTTTCATACTGCTTCGACAAGGTGATATATTCTTCGCGCTGTTGCTCACGAAATTCTTTAAACGCATTATATTTTTCAGACAGCGAATCAGAAACATATATCTTGTCACCATCTTCATTGACAGCGTTCATTTTATATCCCAAATCTTCGACATACGGACTACCGAAATTTACTCTTGTGATTCCTAAATCATCACCGCCTGTAACATATAATCGAGTAGCTAATCTATCTTCCTCGGTATTGATTTTTAAGGAATTAACTAAATTGTCATATCCTAAAACAATACCTGTATCAGAACCAATTTCCGACACAGGCGTTAGATTGACTTTGCGATTTAATAAATCAAAGGTGACTATACATTCGGCTGAACTTGACAATGATTGAGTCAAGAATGAATAAACGGTTTCATTTGCTTCAAATTGATATTTCTTATTAGCCAAAGAATAATCACCGTTTTCAACACCGTATATATCTCCAACCGTCCATCCTGTGTTTTCCAGAATGATAGGGAGCATACTTAACTGATTTCTATATTTTGTGTAAAACTGAATCAGATAGTTTATTCTGCCATCTAATAAATCGGTAAGAATATATGAAGATACTACATTTCCCTCGGTCAGAGAATAAGAGTATTTATATGAAGTTACTGCATATACGTTTTCGATAGTGACATTCTCCAAATCAGAAATACCTGTAGCATACCAAACCGCACTCATCAGCATATTTTGGTAGTCATATATATTGTCACTTAAAACATAGGTGTAATCATATGAAGTTATCTGTCCGTTAGAACGATTTATAGTTTCTTGAATAGTAGGGGAGTTGATACGCTTTGAACAAACTCTATGTGATGTCTCACCATCATGTACATACGCATAGCTGATACGCAAATCACATGTAACAGGTACATAAGAAACACCGATGCAATTATCAATTTGCGCTATACTAATAGTGTATGAATATCTGTTTAATGGCAAAGTAAATTCTACGTTTCTTGAAGTTTCGCCATTGTACTGAGGAATAATATATTCGACAAAATTAGTATCCTTTGTACCATCCTCATTATCAAAATAAATCGCTCTATTCTTCAATCGAGGAATGAGTGTTGTAATGTCTGTTATTTCTTGCACCTTTTCAGCATCAGAAACAACAATATCTCCATTTGCATTTTCAGCACCAAAATGTCCGTTTCGTAATAATGCTAAAAATTCGGTAAGCTGTTCTGGAAATGTGTTATATAATACGATCCAATCATAAGGTATGCCTGTATATGGATTAACAAGTTCATCCGTTTCGTCAGAATCATATTCTACAAGATATTCCATTGATGTTTTCTTACCTGTATTGATAGATAAATCTATGTTTTTATCTTCAAGTTCTGAATCAATAGAGTATGCTTTAACACTTTTTCTGCTTTTATTTTCATCATTTAATATTTCCGGATGAATCATTTTGAAGAATCCAACATGATCTACATAAAGATACATACCTTCATGGATATAGCTGTACCAATTAGATATATCATCATTATTTGTAACTTCAAAACTTAATTCATATTGCCGATTCAAATGTATGCTTAAAGATGCTGTTGATTGATCTATGATATTATCAAGACAACCGAGGATCGTCTTATCTGCTTTTGCTAAATAAATACTTAAAGGAGTGGGGTTATTATAAATATCTATTGTAAACATATTAGAAACCTCCTGCCTTTAAAATATCTCTATAACGAATTTGTATATCTTCAATAGTATTTCCATCCGAAGGAGTGAATACTAAATTGTTTTCATTCGGAACAAAGGAAAGCCAATAAAAAAGAACCATATCTGTAGATATGAAATTATAATTATCAGCCTCAGATGGAACTACGCCAATATCTCCCAAAGAAACTAATTTACCATTTTGATCTGTAACTATTTTTTGTTCGCAATCTATTGTGATTTGGGATTTTCCTTCCGGTAAAGTAATAGCCATAATGCTATTGTTATCTGATGTATTCTTTATCTCTAAAGATTCATCACTACCAAATGTACTTGACGATGTAATTATTACCTTTGGTTTTAAATATTCTTGATGTTCCGAAGAAAGATTTATGACTCTTCCATTAACTGCTGCGCTACCATCTGTAACTTTGAAAACTGATTTTCTTTCATCTGAATATGCGTAAGGTGCATTACAAGTAAACTGTAAATATAAACCAAAACAATCTCCCCGATGATTGAAAGGTTGCACATTAGTAAACACTCCAAAATAATGGGCAGTCATATCATCTTGTTTTAATGGCACAACAAGTTCAGTTGGTTTCTTTGGACTTTCAAGCCATCCTCTGAGATAATGAATATCATCACCTGTTAATTTAAAATCTTCCCAAGTTTCACATTCATCTTCATCTTTGATAATTAAAAAATCCAAAACAAGGGCATCTGAATATGTTGTGCCGAAATGGTTTGGTTTCGCTCTTAATGAAGTGATCTCTGATTTATCAATACTTCTTGAAACAAAAGATTGAGAGTTTTCAGGATCGTACATCTTCATTGACCATTCAGATAGCCACGAATCACCAAACATAAAATCTTCACTTATCATTAAAATTGCCCTCCTTATAAGAAAAAGGGTAGTCACCGAAATGACTACCCATGTACTTAACTATATTCTTCTCGTACCACCCGTTCTTACGAAATCTTTTTTGATACGCTCAGTAGTATAGTTATATGATTGCTCTAAGAAATCTTGACTAAACCGTTTAAGTTCTTCGACAACAGATCGATCAACATTTCCCTCTATATTGATTAAATTATCATAGTGTTGATTAACACTGGCTGCACCAAATGTACCATTAGCGTTTATAGGCATTCTGCCTGATGCCATTTGATACAAGCGTTGGGTGAGGGCAGAAGGTACTACTCCGTCACCAGGATTGAAATGTGATATTATGCCGTTCTTAGTTACAAGCAATTCACTTCCAGCTTCATTTGATAAACCAACAAGACTACTTCCTACTCTGCGTGTTCCGGATGCAAAGTGGGTTTGAATACCAGAAACACCATAGAAAGCAAGCAACTTTTCTAAAGATTTTGAAACTAAAGCTGCATTATCTTCTTGAATTGTTTTAGCATCAGCAAGAAGTTGTTTCATATCTTCGAGATTTACACCGAGTTTTTCCCATTTTTCGTCAAACTCTTCACTGAGAATGTCCTGCATCTCATCAAGGGCATCGGACGATAAATCGAAATAATGATCTCTGCGAGTTTCAGCTAAATCTTCTTGCGCTTCTACAAGCTGTTCTTGTAGCCTCGCCATAGATGCTTTAGCTTCTGCCGTTCCAATTCCTTCAAGTGCTGCTATCTGTGCAGTCAACTCTTGAATATCTTTAGTCTTATCTTTTATTGTCTTATCATAATCATAATATGACTTTTTGGCTGATAAAGCCTTATTTCGTGAGTCAACAAGTTTCTTCAAAGCATCAAGTTCTGCCTGATCAATATCCTTATACATTTCACGAATCTCATTTATATATCCCTTCATATCGGATGCAGAGGATAAGAGATTTTTTTGTAATTCGGCTTGTTTATCAAAATACTCTTCCTGAGTGTACATGCCTTGTGCATAAAGGTTATTCAGATTCTTAATGTCATTAGCGTAGTTGCCAACTTCATCCCTTGTTGCTTCAAACTGCTTTGCTAACAAAGCGACTCTGGTAATACCATAATCTGTAAAGTTATGTTCTCTATCAAACAACATATCATCATCAATCAAATTAGATAAGCCGTTTAAAGTATCACTAAGCTTTTCTGCTGCTTTGTGCGCACGCTCGAATGAACGCCAATACACATCATCACGCAAAGCATCCCTGAGTTTATCAATATCTGCCTGTAAAGAATTGACATCCGCTTTATATCCCATGTAAGCGGTTTCCCATTCATCAGCAGTTTTGCCGCCATACACTCTATCGCTTGAACTTAATGCCTTTTGCCAATCACGATATGCTTGATTTGCTTCACTTTCCAAATCGGCTAACTTAGAAAGGTTAGCATCAATTTGATTTGTATAATCTTGTTCAGAAGAATCACGACCAAGTTGTTCATTCAAATCAAGAATGGATTCGTAATATTTCTCGATAGAGTCAAGACGAGCGAGTGCTTTGTCAAGAACATCATAAGGCAATTGTGCGATTGCATTATTATATTCTTCTTGATCTTTAGCGCACTCTTGAATCTTAGTTCTATAATCAGAGACAGCATTAGTAGCATCTATATATTCCTGACTGCTTGTAGTCCAAAGACCTTTGGCTAAATTATCAGCAATTACTTCATTTAATGCACTAATTTCTCTGGTATAAGAATCTTGCAGACGCATACTATTACCGATCAATGAACCATAATCATAACTACTTAAAGATAATCCTCTTGTAGTTTTCAAATCTTGCTGTGCTTGCAATAAATCCATATCGGCAGTAATAGTATTCTGCTCATTAGTAAATTCTTGCTGCACATTCTCAAATTTCTGCCGACCAAGTGCAGCTTGTTCGATCTTAGCTGTTGCTTCGTCAATTTCTAATTGTGCTTGCGCTTCGTTATATGAAGTCAAAGCCATGTTATAGTTATAACATGCTTGATAGAAAGCCATAGATACATAGCCTTTAGAAACGTATTCGGCAAGTTTAGTAATTATAGAAGCACTGATTTCTTTCCTGGAATTAACAGCACTTTTTGCAGCTTCGATATATTGTTCAACTGCTTTACGAGTCTTATTATTATTTGATAATTTCTTTAATTTGCTCGTAACGCCAGACATATCTGACACTGAACTAATATAAGAATTTACAGAATCACTTAATCTATTAACAAGTTCTCTGTCATTGTCAACAATAGCAGAGTAGTATGTTGAAGCCTGATCAAGTAAGCTGTTCTTTGCAGTAAACCCTGTTGCTGCATCTGCTTGTTTTGACAAAACATCAATTCGGCTGTCTGCTTGATCATTTTGTGCTTCTGTCATATCAAGCATATTTTGGAATATCTCGGCACTTGTTTCAGCATAATTAACCGCAGCTTCAAGACGAGTATCTTCTAATATCTTCTGAATATCTTTACTTGTCGTTAAACCTTCATTATATGAAACGAAACTAACATACAAACTTGGATTATATTTTCTGATAGTTTTAAGAGTACCGGATGCGATTGCGGTTTTTTCTTTTATACAGTTTTGTGCCTTCTTTATAGCATTCCTATATGCTTTAAGCTGTTTCTTTGATAATTTCTTTCCCTTATACTTCCGCTTTTTAGCATTCTTTGTTTTATACGCTTTTGATGCTTTCTTTCCGGCTGAATTTGCTGCTTTATCTTCTTGTGCTGCAAAATCACTTTCAATTGATGTGACGTTTTCATCGTATGCGGATTGCTGTGATAAGAGAAGTTCATTCCTTGCTGCCAATTGACTCATAGCAAATGCGCCTGTAGCATTTGAACCACTTGTCGCAATTGTCGAGAGAGATTCCGCTAAATCTATTTTAGCATCCCTTTGAGCATCACGAAGGTCTTTAAGACTCTTGATGTAGTCATAAATGCTTTCTCTGAGTTCATCAACAGCATCTTTAGCATCTTGCGCTTTGTCATAAAATTCCTGGTAATCCTTTATGACTTCCTGCATCTTTTTGCCGTAAGACGAAATATTCAGTTTACCATTTGCAACACCTTTACGGATATTCTTTGCAGCTTTTTTGCTGATTAGTTTTCTCTTAACAGCTTGATTCAACACAGAATTGGCTTTACTTTGATAACGATTAGACGCTATGCTTTCATTTCCGATTTGCGTAAGAGAAGCGGTAATAGCAGACGAATATTGACTTGCAGCTTTGTCGTAATTGCCACGCTCAATATTTAAGTCCGCACGCTTTGTGAATCTTTCTATCTTTTTGGTCTGGCGTTCGAGGCGTATTTCGATCCAATCAAATAATTTCTCAAACCAATTTTGGAATTTCTCTAAAGCCTTTCCACCGCCTTTTGCGTAAGCAGTTCCTTCTGCGAGGGCAGAACCATTAGCCATAGTTCTTCCACGACCAAGAGCATATCCATTATTTAATAATGAACGAGATTGGAGGTGATTAAATACAATCGCATCTTTTGGCAAATCAACGAATTCTGCGCCTTTTTCGCCAACAGTATGCCAAGTTGCATTGTGAGGGTCTACTACGATTTCCTCCATTTATATTTTCGCTGATTCGCTACATCAGCGAGATTGTAAAACAATCCTCATACTTTCGCATGAGATTAGACTATATCTTTATGTGATATATAATTCACATATTTACCATTTCGGATTACCAATCGCTTGCAATCCTACTCCCTAAAAGGGATAGTCGTTGAACCTTTTCCTATTCGGAACTTGGCTGCTGATTATCCAATTCATACAGTTTTCAAACTTTCACGATTAGTCATTTTTCATACTTGCGTTGTAGTCTGTATGACTCTAAGGATGTTCCAGCAATTAGATAAATTTGCTCTATACATTACTGTATAGAGGGGCATACGAAATACCCAATTCGCCCACTAAAGTACGACCACCTGCGCCAACGCCCCAATAGCCTCCGGCATATGATGTGCCGTAAGCGTGGGCAGAACCATTTGCTCGATTTCCACCGCCTGATGGTGGGGAATTAGTTGATACATTCGTCCAATATATGTATCTATATTGATTTGAAACAGATAGAGTGTTGGTATAATTATCTTTCCAGTTTACTATTCCGTTAGCAGTTTGGTCTGGCATTTTATCATAATTATCTTTCCAGTTTACTGTTCCGTTAGCATTTTGATCTGGAAGTGGATCAACATTCATATCTAATGCAACTGCAAAATCGTTGTTCTGCAACGCTGATTTAATACTATCAACAGAAGAGGTATCTACTTCTGCATCAATTTCCAATTCCGCAGATTGATCTTGGATTTTCCCTTGAAGTTCTGCTAATTTAGCATCTGATTCAGATGTATCTGCTCCAACTGAAACTTCTATATCTCTTTGGTTTGAAACTTGATTAAATTCATTTAATAAACTAACAAGTTCTTTTTGCCCCTTAGATAAGCCTTTTGTGTCTACTTTCAGTATCGCAGGTTTATCAAGTTCTTGTAATTCCGATTCACAATAAGCAATTATTTTATTTGCGTTTTCAATATCAGAAGTATCAACATCAGGACGAAGCTTCAAATCGTTCATTTGATTGATATTTCTTTCAAGAACTTTTCTATAATCATCGCCTTCGGCTGTAATAGTTAGGGCAGAACCTATACCAACTTCATCTTTAAATTTACTTAGTTTTTCTAAAGATTTAACAGCATCCTCTGCACCATCTTTCAAATCGCCATGAGCGATAGTGTCACCAACATCACTTAATGAGTATTCAAAATCTGAAAGAGATAATCCTGCTTCGGCAAGCTGAGTCTGTAAATCAGACAGTTTTTCTTCGCCAATGCTTTCGGTAAATTTCTCCATAGAGAAAGATGCTTGATCTGCTTTCGGAACATATTCACTTATGATGTCCGATAAGGCTTGTTGCTTTTGAGCCGCAACTTCGGTAGCTGTTCCAGAATATAAAACTGCCTCATTGTATTTACGAACAGTATCAACACATCCCTCGTAAACATTTCCGTTAGCATCAAAGAGGGAGGCGTAATTCTCTTGCATTGTCGCAGCATCTTCCGACATTTTCTGCGTAAGTTCTTGTGATTCTTGTTGGATGCGTTCTAATTCTGCTTTATCATCTTGATAAGCCTGTTGTCTTGCATTCCTTGCAAATGGAGAAACATCTGCCATATCTTCCGGAGTATAGCGTTGCATCTTTGTGCTGAGTGCTTCTTCTTGCCTATTAAGAGAATTAAGCTGATTTTGTCTTGCACTATACCGATCTATTAAAGATAATGAACCAAATGAATCAGGTTTACTAAGAACCTCATTAGCCGCTGTTGCTGCACTACGACCTTGAATCTCGGCAAGCCTCTCTTGCAGTTTGATTTGGTTTTCAAGAAGTCTATTTTGCCGTTCAAGATTATTTAATTCTTGTTGTTCATTTATAGATAACTTATCTTTATTCTGTAATTCTTTTCTGCGAATATTATTTTCCGAAAGCTCTTTATTTAAAGATTCTAAACTCGATTGAGTTTCATTATATGATTTTCTTGAATCTTCGGCTTTCTTTTGCATTTCACCAAAAGAGGTAGTGCAAAGATCAATAAGTGCAATTGTTCCGGCAATTCCGGCAGAAACGCCAATAAATGATCCTAAAGCTGTAGTAGATAATCCTAAATATTTTGCTAAAGAAGCAAAGGATTTTTCAACACCGCCTAATTTAGCAATCTTTAATATGCCAGCGATTCCTGCTCCTGTTCCTACAGTTCCAAATAAACCAATCTCTCCTGTGATAGAATCAATAATTCCAAGAATTTGTGTAAGTCCATCAACGACTACACCCATATCTTCCCTTGTGAAAAGATTCTGAGCAATGCCTACTCCGGTTTCTCTAAGTGCATTAAGTTTAAATGTGAGGGATTCCGATACGGTTTCCATCTCTGCCATAGCTGAACCGGCACTTTCAGACATGGATTTAAGTGATGATTCTACGGCATCAAAATTGTCAAGAATCGCGGAAACGATTTGACCTTGCCGCTTTCCTGCTAATTTTTCTAATAGTCGAGCTTGTTGTTTGTCAGTAAGATCATCGTATATTTTAGAAATATCTCTAAGTAAATCTACGGTAGATTTATACTCAGTTTTATTTTTATCAGTAAATAAGGATATGCCTTCCGGATGATCAGCAGTTTTTGTAAGATCGGCTATATCTCCGGAGAGTTGTTCTACACCGCCAATGTATTGTTCGGTCTCTTCATCATATCCTCTGATACGCATTGATAATGTTTTCAAAGCTGTCAATCTGTTACTTTCCCATATTCTAATGGTACTGACCATCATTTGATGGCGGTTAGTCATTTCTGGCTAACTCCGCAATTTCATGATTAGGTTATAGTTGCGGTTCGGACTGTATCTTCTATGAATGGCTGAACCAACTACATTACTGTATTTGGTATTACAGTCTCTACGGATTCTGTATTATTGTATTCATTTTTTATATAGAAGGATTACAATAATACAGTCTTTCCTCGGTCTATGCCGCCTCCGGCTTTTGACCGATATAGCCATTTTTATTGTCGGCAAGCTGTTTACCGACACTTGCAGCATCCCTTGTGACTTCTGTAGCTGCTGTTCCCAGAGCTATTGTTTCATCAAGAGTGTTGTTTGCGGCAGCCATAGCTGACGATGATCTGGTTAAAAACTCTACAATGTCTTGATTTGATACTGCTTGTGTGTTCAAAAAAATCTGTTACTTTCACCTTTAATTGAGGCTACTGACCATATTCTTATATGGCGGTAAGGACGTTAATCCTTACTCTCACGTTTCTTTTTTAATGAGTTATAGCGTGAGTTCAGACTATATATTCATCCCAAAGAGGGAGGATAACTTCACAATACTTGTTACCAAGTACCGCCTGTAGTCGTTACGGATTCTAAAAATTTATCTAATTCTTCCTCTATTTGTTCTGTGTTTTGAGTATAATTTAATCTTAATAATGGAATTTTATTATCATTACAATAATTGTTTTTAATATTATCTCTTATTACCATTAATTTATAACTCTCTTCTCCACCAAACCATTTAATAGGTTCAAAGTGTTGTTTTCCATCATATTCAATTAAACCAATCACTTGTTCATTTTCATCAATTATTGCAAAATCAAATTTCAATTTATATGTGTATCTACAATCAGCAAATGTATATTGTGGAATATGCCTAATATTATGACTATTCATGTAATGTTTTATTATTTTCTCTCCTTTTGATGTGATCTTGCAACCACAAGAAGTAGTGGAATTATCATTTATATTAGCTGGCAATGCAACAAATTCTTCATGGCATATCGGACATTCAAACCACCATAACCATGTTCCATTTTCATTCTTTTTATATGGTGTAATTGCTTTAACCCCACAATCAGAAACAAAACCAGTCCAATCTTTTGTACTTGTCTCAGTTATTCTTTCTTTATTATAACAACCGCAAGAAGTCGTATGTCCTGTTTGAACATCATTTTTATTATAAATACCAATTGTTCCGCAGTCACAACGACATTTAACCTTTGGTCTCTTTTCATTCCATAGCGTTTCTAAAACAAGTAGTCTCCCAAATCTTTGACCGTCAATTTCTTTGCCAAATGTTCTTCTCATTACTTCCTTTTTCATACATCCACACGAAGTTAATTCTGTGCTTGCTTTTCTTAATGGATATGCTTGCCTTATCACTTCATTACCACAATCACATTCACATAAACAAAAAGTCTTTTTATTTTTATAATTTGGCAACATTTCTTTGACAACTAAATGTCCATATCTATTGCCAACCATATTTATAACACTAATAAAAAATCACCTCCTTACAAGGGGTGATTAGATAAATTTTTAGTCTTTCCTCGGTCTATGCTGCTCCCAGCGTTTGACCGATATAGTTATCTGCTAAAATCCATTTCGGATTTCCATACGTTACCGTATGTTTCGGCAACACTTTACCGATTTTGTTAATTTTACTTGCGACTCCATCAAGCGCATCGCTGGCTTCGATTTTATAAGCCTTCATTACGGAGATTAATCCGTCATTAGCTTGCTCGATCGTCATGCCAGGAGATATCGATTTGAATACACTCGATACTTCTGACATTGTTTTGGAATCTTCCAGATTATATCCAAGACGCGACCAATCCGCTGCACCTTGAATAATATCTTTAGTAGTAGTACCAAATTTCTTAGCACTATCATTTGCTGTAAAATAAAAATCGTTCAACTGCTTTCCTGTAGCTGAACTTGTTTTCTTTAAATCAACGAGAGCATCATCGAGTGCCACAACTTCATTGATTCCTGATTTTATCGTTCTTATAGAACCATATATAATTGTCGAAGCACCAACATAATTTGATAGTTTACTGAATGCACTTTTCATTCTTGAACCGAAAGTTACAACATTCTTTCCGGCAGCTTTCGATTCTTGACTGATAGTGTTAAATCTTTCGTTAATCCTTTTTAAGTCAGACGAATTGACCTTGCCGCTTTCGCTTAAAGTATTCAATTCATTTACTAATCTTCTAACTTCTGCACCATATTCTTTAGCAGCCTTAGTGCCGGAGTTTAAGAATTGATTCATCTTGTTTTGAGATGAAGCGATTTGTGATGCACTCGCAAACTGTTTCATTTCAGCAGAAACACTCGATATTTGATTCTTAGTAGTTGTTAAAAGTGCATCATACTCTCTATACTGATTTACAAGTTTACGAGAACCATCAATACCATTCGATTCAGTTGTACGCATAGCCGTTGCCATTTGTTGCAACTGATTGATATTAGATTGAATAGTAGTATTTAATGTATTGCCAGAATTTGCAATCTTATCATAGTTCGCCTTAACTGATTGTAAATCAGAGTTTAATTTTCCAGTATTGACCGATTTTAATGCTTTGTTGTAATCAGAGAGATATTTGCTAACATTATTGCTACGCCAAGAAGAACCGCTTTTTGTAGCCTGTTGCATACCATTCTTTAAACTTTTACCAGCATTACGACCAATACTATTGAATTGCTTTTGCAAAGCCGACATATCGACATTGCCGATTTTTACATTTTTTAATACTATCGGTTCTTTTCCGATTGATTGCAGTTGGGAGCTTATGCCACTTAAATCTAATGTAGCTTTTACTTTTGCTTCAAACTGAGACATTGATTACCTCCTTTCTACAAATCAGTTAGACCGCGCTTTTCTACTTGTTTAATGCCATCTTCACCAAAATATTTTTCAAGTTGAGAATCACTTGTTCTATCATCGTAAACTCTGAGCATTTCGCTGCTCGTCCATCCTTGAATGGTTTGAACGACCGCCTCAGGTAAATTCTGTTCAAGCAACTGAGTAGTGAAGAAATGTCTTAAAGCATGTAGATAAATTGGTTTACCCATTATATTTGAAAAAGTTCTCACCCAAGAGTTAAGCGTGGTAATACCAATATGTTCATCGAGCCATTCTCCATCTTGATATTTCGGAAATAACCAATCAGAAGATATTCCCAATTTCTCACGATCTTTCAGCCATAAGTCTAAATACGGTTGAAATGGTTTAGCTAAAACATAAACATCTAATAATTTTCCTCGTGATCCGCGACCTTTTGTAACCATTTTCTCAGGCGTTTTATATAACGAACCGCCACAAATCAAATTCTCTTCTTGGAAATAAGAAACTTTGAATCTCGTTAATTCGGCTTTTCTTTTACCGCTATACATAGCAAGTGCGACAAGACAAGCCTTTTGATAATCTTTTCTCTCAATCAATTTATCTAAAAGAAGCTGCAAATCTTCCTCTTGAAAAACCGATTTTTCTCTAACCGCTTCATCCGCAGGAGATTCAATTTTACGGACTATCGGTTTATATCCATCAAATTCATCATCCAAAATGTTTTCTATAAAATTAGAAAGACTACTCAGTGTAGCTTTAACTGTTCTCGTTCTTCTCGGACTCCAACCCCATTCATTGATGCAATGATTTTGAAATTTTGCTATCTCTCTCTTGCTTAAATCTACAAAGAATTTGTTTTTGTTATACTCTAAATTCCAACACCAAAATACATGCAGATTTGCACGATATTGTTTTATCGTACTTTTTGCACGATCAACAGATTCTAAGTATTCTATAAAGTCATTCTCTAATTCTATATTTTCTGGATTTATGTCTTTTAACTTTTCTTCGGTTGTGATTTTATTGTAGACAGTTTTTCTACCATCTTTATTCATTGAATCACTTCCTTTCTAACTAATGAAAATATCTTGCGAATGTACTTTCGAAATCACTTTTGATTTCTCTTTCCGCTTTGTGCCACCAACCTTGATTACCGACAGCCGGACGCAATCCGCTAACAACACCGTAGTTTGTTAAATTCAGTACAGCAGTCATGCTTGGTTTTACACCTGTAGAATAACCACCAACTCCTTCATTTAGGAATGCTCTAAATTCCACACTTAAACCACCGCGATAAACAGGATCAGTTTCTCTCGTGTCCATGAGATGTCCAGTTCTTTGATACATAACAGGAGTACCACCGCTATAGAAGTAAAGCAAAGCATCATCAATTCTTTTGATTGATTTTTTCTCAACTTGCTTCATAGCTTTTTCCATTTGATCCATAATTTGCTTTTGAAGCTGTTCAAGACTTGTTGCAACAGGCATGATTATTCTCCTTTAGCCATTATCGCTTTAAAGGCTTCTGATTCTGTAAAAGCATCCGTCACAGCTTTTGCATCATATTTTCCATCCGACACATTCTTTGCAAATTCAAGAAGCTTATCAACTGTCTCTTCATTCATAACATTATTAACAGAACTAATCATGTTATCTAAATTACTGACTAATTCTCCAATTTGTCTTGTTGCCTGGCTAATAGCGTAAGTAGGGGAGTTTATTCTGCTATGAATTATTTCCATAGCGTTTTTGAAGGCATTGGCAAAATCATATTTAATATCACCGTCAAATGTAATGGCTTCATTAAACGCTTCTAAAAATTCTTCATTCGCAAATATCACATCTGCATCGAAAATATCCGTAATAACTTCCATATCCGAAATAAGATTTTTATTCATAATGCAGCCATTATAAAAAGCTAACATTGTACACATATCTCCGATATGCGGAGCATAATTCCCAGCCTCATCAAAATAACTATCAACTATTTCATTGACCAAAGAGTAGTATTCTGCAACTGTAAAATAATCTTTATACTCAATCTGTTTACCCATTCTTTTCCTCCGAAAATTGTGTTAAAAAATATTCAGTATCATATCTATATCTTGTTCTCTTTTTTGTTTGTGGAATAATGAAGTAGGGGATATTGTTATCGTCTAAATCTTGTATAGTAAAACTTTTCTTTGTGATTAAAATTAGCATTTTATTAAAAGCTTCTATTGAAATAAAAATAGTAGTTTCAATTGATCTAAACTCAATAATAAATCCACATATAATGCCATCATATTTATTCCACTCATTTAATCCATCTATCTGATGTTTATGAATCTTTCCTTTGCTGTCTTTTTCTCTCTCAAACGAAATAGATTTTTCCTTAACCGTTTTCATCTCTAAAGCGTACAGCTTCATTTCATGAGAATCCCAAAGAATAAAATCAAAAGGGTTCTTATTGCTGAATCGCAAATTCGCAGATTTGCTAAAGGATTGAGGGGGATCAGGTAATCTATACGCCAAAACATAATCCGGAATAGATTTCACAAAATCATCTTCAAATTTTTTTCCTATATTTCGCATTTCTTTTCTGGGCGGTTATCCATCCATTTTTTATACACAAAATTGGTTTCTGTTTTTAGATACCAGCAAGTGATCCTGCCTTTCTTTAATTCATGTTCACAGACATATACAGGCTGACAACCATGCTGTGTATAAAAGAAGATTTGAGATAAATTATCAATTGCAACTAAATTTTCACGCCCATAACACTCAAATACTTCATCTAAATTTGTAAAATTTATATTTGTCATTTCTTTCTCCATTCATTGCAACTTGAAAGCGCAAAAGAAAAGGGAGGCTGTACCGATTTTGGTTTATCCTCCCTAATCATAAAATCAAATACAACCTTTAAATTATTCCTCTACAACAGAATTATCTTCCGTAAGAGAATCATTCTCCTTTACGCTTTTAGTTGTTTTCTTAACCTTTATTGGTTCATCTTTCTTTATATAATGTCGCTCGGATTTTTCCTTCTCCGGTTTGACATAATTATCATCAACTACTTTATATCTATCGTTTTCCTTTACGACATTTACAAAATCCGCTTCTTTTCCAATAGAAGGGACTTGTACCTCTATATCGTCATATTTGAAAACGGTAACTAAATCGTTGTTGATCAGAACTCTGCATTTCTTAGTCATAGTTCCTCCGTATTCTTTTACTCATCTACACGATAGCCATTCTTAAACATATCAATAAGTTGTTCTACTGCTGGAATGCCTTCTTCTCTAATTATTTCAAGAATTTCATCGGCTTTTATAGCTCCAATTGTAAAGCTATTATTTTTCCACCAAGTCCAAATTGGAACAACAACAACCGTAACGGCTGTTACTAAATCATAAATATAGCTTTCCTGTATCTCAATAGGTGCGATCCCCATTATTTTTAAAACCGCATTAATTATTACAAGACCAAGTATAATAGTTCTTGCTATTGTATCTGTTTTAACTTTCATGTATGTACCTCCATTACTTTTTCACCATCTTCATTTTGGCAATTGTATCTGCACCAACAATACCATCGGCAGCAATCTTCTGAGCAAGTTGGAAAACTCTTACATATTTATATGTCGTGTCACCAAACAAGCCATCGACAACAAGAACCTCTCTTTCAAAATACCAATTGAGATATCTTTGTAAATCTTTGACTCTTGAACTAACTTCACCGTGACTAATCACCATAGTTGTATCAACAGAAGATTTATACCTATATACTCGAACAAACTTCTTGTAATCAGAGTCAGTCAGAGTACAGATACTAATAGACTTCTTCCATCTTGAAGAACCCTTTACATTATCATCGCCGCCACTTGCCTGAACTATCTTGCCATTACCAATGTATAAAGCGACATGTGTATTACTACAGAGAACATCGCCTTTTTTGAGCTTTGATTTTGATGGGTGTCCAAGCTTTTTAAATAGAGATGATTTATTATATCCTTCGTTAACAGAGAAACCCCATGAAGAACCTTTTGCGCAAAGTTGAAGGGCAGTAGGGATGCAACCACCATGCGCCCATGCAGCATGTACAAAGGCATTACAGCAATATGTATGATCATATTCATTGATACCTTTTTTAGAACGACCGCCTTTTGTAGTATTAGTTCCGCAGAAATAGCAACCATTATGATGGGCATTTGGATTCCATTTTGTGCTATCTGTGCTACCATGTTTATCCGTATAACCGTAATGAAAATCATTATCTCCGGATATCCACCTCGCCCATCTAACAGCATCATCTATAACTTGTGCGTTATTTTTCTTCAAAACTAAAGTAGGGAATATACCGCTATATGGCTTCTTCTCAACAGATGCCGGAGCAGCAATGAAATCCAACGGATCGGATGCTATAGGATCAATTTTATCGAAATTTTTCGCAGCTTTAAGAGAATCTTCACCGAATATACCATCAGGAGTTATTTTACATTTCTTTTGGAATGCCTTAACTGCAACTCTCGTCTTATCGCCAAACTCACCGTCAACAACAAGACCTGCGCTTACAGCCCAATTAAGAAATCTCTGTAATTTCTTGACCTGACTGCCTGTATCTCCATGTTTGATATAATTTCTATACTGAGTGCCGTTGCCTGTATATCTAAAGATAATTCTTGCTGTGTAGTTTGTATAATTCCTTGTTGCAATCTGTCTATCAACTGCTGTTTTACCGCCAGACCCAGTAGAATCAGTAATTTTTCCATTACCTCTGTAGTAATAAGTATGAGTATATTTATTGCCTTTAAATTGACACATAATATCCCCAGCTTTCCATTGAGACTGAGGGATATTTTTACCATTCTTACCTCTAATTACTACTAAGTCATTCGTCTTGATAAACTTCTTAGCAATCTTTAAAGCTTCTGCATCAGTCTTTGCTGCTATAATTTTTTGTGCTGTGTCATTAGCGATAACATGGCAGTTACACCAAGTACCTAATCTGCCACCGTGATGCCAAACCGCAAATGCAAAACCAATACAATTCCAACCATGATGCCCTAAAATAGCTTTAGCCGGATCGTTCGTTTTTGGGTCTTTTGGGTATCCTTTACAAATTGGACATTCTCTTGTCTTTGGGTCACTTGAACGCCAGATTTTATATTTAAAACTATTATCATTAGCAATTTTTGTAGCCCATGCATTCATATCTGCAACTACATCATCATGTGTATAGTGCATTTTAATATCTGGAAAAGTACCTGTATAATTGCCCATAGCATCCTCCTTTCATAAAATTTGCTATCAATACTTTTACGAATTTATTTATTGTATTTTTTTTACAGCACTCTTATGAGTGCATAATTACGATTAATGTATATAACTCGGATTATTTATCCCAATACGAGATATAACAATGATCCATGTCAACATTACCCTTAATCCCCTTAACTGATCCTTTTGATGTATATTGCCATATACCAAAGAGGGAAGGGGTTTTATGTGTAATCCTTGTGTTATGCTGTGCAAGCCATAATGGTCTATCAGAATATTTATCAGCAATTTTTGTAAGGTAATTATTAAACCATGTGAGACTTGCATAAACTCCTGGCTTACCACCAAGTTCGTCTATCTTCTTGATAAATGCATCTGCCACAGTATTTGCATACTTTCCAAGTCCATCAGCTTCAAGATCAATATATAAAGGCATATCATAATCGTATTTCTTTGCAGCATCAAATAATCTTGTAGCTTCTTTCTCGGCTTGTGCCTTTGTCTTTGCACGACTATATATGTAACAACCAACATGCAGTCCTTGTTTTAACGCGCCCTTCATGTTAGTATCAAAATAAGAATCGAGTTCGTCACCATCCGCATAACGAATAATAGCTCCATCGATTCCGTCTGCTTTTACTTTTTTCCAATCAATTTTCTTTTGCCAATAAGAAACATCAATCACTTTATAAACTGATTTCTTCTTACTTGATGTAGCAGTCTTTTTATCAGTTGTTTTTGTTTCTTTTTCAGTTTTTGTTTCAGTCTTAGGTTGTTCTGCCTCTTTAACAGTAGGTTCTTTAACGGCATATTTTTCTATTAATGTCTTTGCAGCTTTCCTACATCCTGCGCCAAATACACCGTCAGCATTTGGAACTTTATAAGTTGCTTCAAATATAGAAATAGCCATAACAGTTTTACTACCGCACTCGCTATCAACATCAAGTTTCGCATTGACCGCCCAATTTAAGAATTGCTGTACCTTCTTTACTTTCTTTCCAGAATCACCATAAACTACATTTGTAGTTGGCAAGCTACCTGTAAATGGGGTAGAAGGTTTATACTTCGTTATTAAGGATTCCTCTCCTTTATATTTAGGACAAATAAAACCTCTGATATATCTTGCGTTTATCTTCATTGTCCTTATCCCAACGTATCCTGAACCCTTATTTCCTTCAATTACATCGAACTCATTACTACCGACTGAAATAACCATGCCTACATGTGAAGCACCGCTTGTATCATCGCCTCTGCCGGAGTCACCCCAATGATAGATAATGACATCACCGATCTTAGGAATATAAGCATCATTCTCTACCCATATGCCGAGTTTCTTAGCATCATTGATAAGTGTTCCGCAGTTGTAAGACATAGCCATATTCTTCATAGTCCAACCGCCTTTTAAGAACCATGCAGTAACACTTATCGCACACCATGCGCAACTGTAATTGCCGACTTCGCCATGAGGCTTTAATCCATTAAATGTATTTACAAGGTCTCTATGTTTTGAAGAACCTCTCGTTGCACCTTTATATGTCAGTGCAAGACCAACCATTTGCCTTCTTGTATATGCCATTAGTCTGCCTCCGTATCACAAGGCATCGGTTTAACCCCATGCATTGGCTTGTTATATTTCATCGAAGAAATAAACAGTATAATGTTAAGGATTAAAACTGACACCACAATAAATCCAACAATCTGTTCTCCATATGGAAAACCCTTAAATGTACTAAGGGCAAAATATAAAGTACCGATTGTAGGCAAAATCATCGTTGCAATTATGTTTAAAATGTTATAAATCTTGTTTGTAAGCATATAGTTATCCTCCAATAAAAATAATTTGTTTGCCTTACCAATCAGATTTACGGTAAAAAAATAAGGGTTGGACTCAGAACGAGCCTAACCCTTATTCTTAAAATCTAATGCTTAATCTTCTGTAACTTCGATCATATCAAGAACATTGCCATCGGCATCTTCCATAAGATCAAAAGTCAGAGTTACAGATGCAGGATCGCCCTCAGAACTGAATGAAAGTTCAAAGTTTCTCTGAATCGTAGCTTTATAAGCTGTCATAATAAACGGAGTCAGAACACCTTCCTCATCCTTATCAACAGTTTTCATAGTAATGAAGTAATCTCTTGGCAGCTTAGTATTGTTAAATGAAATCTTCTTAACATTTGAAGATTTAGTAACAATATAACCAACCTTATACTTACTGTTCGCAACTATATCGCCAGCAGTAGTTGCGGTAAATACGCCCTCTGCGAACGAACCTTTGATAACTGCGGATTCATCACCAAATGAATCAACAGGATATGCGAATACTGTACCAGCCTGAATTGTTTCGCCTGTTGCAGCAGTAATGCTAAGTTTGCCAGCTTCGGCAGCAGTAACAACCTTAGTTTCTGCATAAGCAGCAGTTGTATCGATTGTGCCGTCAGACATTAAAGCAAACAGCTTAAATGGGTAAACCTGTGCTTCAATTGTCATAGTTCCTTCAACAGGGTTAGGGAAACCGATTTTTCTTGCACCCTTTGCCATAGCATAAACGCTATCAGAACTGAGTCCGGCAGTAGTTGTATTGGCTGTATCAAAATCCAGAACTGGAGCTTTTGTTTTAAGATCGCGAATATCTACATCGCACACTTGCCTATTAGCCTTATTAAGATCCGGCATTTTATTTCCTCCTTATTTATCATATTCATTTTTAAACCATACATGTGGATCATATTTATTATCAGAATCACCCCACACCGACACAGTACGAGAATCCATTTCGTCTTTCTTTGATATTTGTCTACGCTGAAAAGCATCTACTAATTGAAATACCGTTAAATCCCATACATTAATAGGACTAATAGTAGGGTGGTTATTTGATACGGCAGAGATAATATTTGGAATAGTATAATTCTTATCAGATTTAACTTTTTCCGCTTCTTCCTGCGCTGCTTTTTCCATTCTTCTGTATAGTTTTTCTGCTAAAGAATTTTTAAATTTTAGATTTTCCGGTTGTTCACTTTCTTTATAAGCGCAACAAACCTGTTGGATGGCTTCTAATACTTGCTTAAATAAATTTGCATCTGCAACAACTCCGCAAATATCATCTTCTGATAACTGAGAAATATCAGATGTATCAGCAGTATTATTAACCCAAATAAAAAATCCTTCTTCTGAGATTACTTTCTCATCGAAGAAGAAATTTAATAATCCTAAATAATCTTGCAATAATTCTTCATCCGCAATAACAACATTGAATAAGGATATTTCTTCCTTTTGTTTATCTGTGAATGAATCCCATATTTCTTTTCCACCTTCCTTTAATTTTGTGTAAAATAACTTTGGAGTCAATTTAGTGAATGATTCATAAGTCATATATTGTTCATATCCAATGGTATGAAATATTTCACCCAAAGTAGGTTTACGCAAAGTACCAATGGACAGCTTGATAGGGTAGGGGGATAATAGTGTTCCATAGGTAAATTTCATTACCAAAAATTTGGTATGCTCATAACAAGAGCGACACCATAAAATCTTACGGCATTATAGATATTAACGCTGTCCAATGTTAATTCTCCAATACCAAAACTATTTGATACTTCTTTATCATTGATTAAAGTTTCAATGATTAGCTCAGACAATATATCAGTTCTATTGCCGTGATAACCATTCAAACTATAGTTATCAAGAATATCCCTATGTGATATAGCATAAAGAACAACTTGACATTCTTTTATATTAGATTCAAGCCGAGGAAATGCTACATCATAGAAAATATATGTTCCTGTTTCTTTGATTGTATCATCTATAAAAAGATGCGATTTGACATGATCTCTAAACGCACCTTGAACTTCTTTGATCGTCATTCCGCTCGTATCACCAAGCAACAATTCAACAATTGCTTTATTTTTATATAATGCGGAATGAATTTGTTCTTTGAAGATTCCTTTTTCGTGAATCGAATTCAAAGTAGCCATCTATACCGCCTCCTATATAAAAGCTTTAATTGTGATTGTTTTAGATACGGTTTCATATCCATCAGCACTTAACAGGAGATTGAATGACTTATTGATTAATTTCTTGTCATTTACAGATATGCAAATCGAATTATCTTCATATGTAATTTCTAATCTATCTTTAAAATCGCAGTCTATATTCCATGAATATTCAACTTCGATATCATTTCCGTTTTCATCGTAAAACTTAGCAAGAAATCTTACAGGATCAAGACCATTGTATAAGTCGCAATCATCCGCTATTATTTCAGATAATAAAATAGGATCATCATTTTGATCCTCTGAAATTTCCTGTATATCTGAACCGCATAACCAATATCCATTACCATTAATTACATAATAGCCATCATCGTCATGCTGTTCATCTTGATACAACATCAACTCAACGACTCCGCTATCTTGATAATCATAAATAACGTTATTGACTCTTGTTGTTTTATATGTAAGGACAGGATTATTGGTATCTTTAGAAACATTAGAATCAAAACTCTTTTCATAAAGTTTGCATCGTTTATCTATAATAAATCTTTGACCGCTTACAATTTCTAAACTATCTTTATCATCTGGAATAGAAACTAAAAGCTGATCCGCACGAATTGTATAATTCCTTGTCATTTCTTCACCGTTATTATATTGTGAAGCATTTATAACATTAGCCCATCTTTGAAGGATATCACCATTCGCATTTTGCCAAGTTAATTGAGCATTACAAATAGATAAAATAGATTTTTCATAAACTTTATTATCATCAACAATGCTTACAATAATCCAATATCTATTATCGTATTCAACATACATTCCGGCTTTACATGTGCCAATCTGTGTAAGCATCATTCGTGACAAACTTTTAAGTTTTGTATCCTGTACATTATTTTGAATAATTGCTCTTATAGTATTTATTTCCGATAAATCAGCATTGCATATATTTACATCATCTGCCAAATTGGAATCCAACGCTTCTAAAAAACCTTCTTCTGCGAAATCATCTAACGCTTCACTTTCAAAACCACTCAGTTGATCATATGGTGATGTCATTAAATACCATTCTTTAGCCATGACAACACCTCCTATACATAAGCGGTTGTTTTCTGATTATTTAGCATTTCCGAAGATTTTGAAGAATCATATTCTAATTCATTTCTTGCAGCGACATTTGTATGACCACCGCTATTGATACTGATGTCTTTACCGACTATTGATATTCTTTTATTTACCTTTGACACTTCGCGTTCTTGATAACTCTGTTTCATAAATGCGCCAAGCGTATCTATAACATATCTATCTAAATCGTCAGTAAATTCTTGTGATTCTGCGTCAAATTCTAAAGGTTCAATTTCCATTGAGAACCTTCCAATCGCTTTCTTTAGCCATTCAAGTTCCAATGCTTCTGGAATTTCTTTTTTATCCTGGAATGAAGCTTCAAAGCTATCGTATATCTCTTGTGCTGTTGTAGCCATTCCATCCTCCTAACTTGCTACAGTTTTACGCCAGTATAATTTTCAACAAACCGAATCTTTGAATAATCGTTGAGCTTAAGCTTTTTAATAGATTGAAGCGAAGCATGTTTCTCTGCTCTTGTAACGATTGCTCTTTTAAAGCTATCTTCAAAGCTGCCTTGATCATCAATTTTGAAAAGTTTCTTAATCAGATCGTCGCTGAATACTTCCTGCTTAACTGTTCCATCTAAACTTTCAAAACCAAGTTCTTTTCTTGTTGGAGCATCTTCAATATAATAAGTAGCATGACTGCCTTTGCCATCAAATCCATTAAAGCCTACATTGCCGCTCTGTGATTGAGCAATTATTTCGCCTCTTGTAAGTCTGACTGATCCATTCGGAACTATCTGAACATCACCTATTCCTTCAACGATTCTTGTGAATCCTGTAGCCCACGGTGCAATACTCTTAACCGTGACTTTCTGCTCTAAATTCAGTTCTTCATAAACCTCTTCTTTTGGTGTTTCAACTGTCTGTTCTGCGACAGGTTCACTTTTTGTCGGCTTGTTATTTTTTTCTGCGTCTGCTTTTGCCATCTTTTCTTACCTCATTTCAACTATTTTTAATGTGATTACAACTAAACCTTATGTTTAACTTCGTTATATAAAATGATTATTTTATCTAACCTTTCTGACTTGGCGAAAACCCAATAGCGATTTCCGGTTAAAGAGTGTTCTTTTGATGCTTTACACTTTTCGCCAAATGCTCGTAGAAAATGATAAAGGTGTAAAGAATAGCAATAAAAATTATCATTATTACCCATTATCGTTTCCTCATTAAAACATGGGGCGCATAGATAGATACGCCCCATGATACTAACAATACTTATATTGTTTTAGTTGTGAATTAGTTTAAGCCACCAAGCTGTTCATCGTAGAGAACACCGATCTCATGCTCACGACCCTTTGCGATATCACAAGCAACCTCAATGTCAAATCTCGTCAGAACCTTACCAGTCTTAACATCATTACCGCTGAACGAAGTAAGACCACCACGAGTCCATGTAGCGATAGGGGAGTTAACACCTGTAGGGATAACGAAACCGAGTCCAATAGGGAGAAGAGTTTCAAAGTTATTGCCAGCAGCATTCTTCTTGAACAGATTATAAGGATTGCTCATCTCAGCGAGAACAGCACCGTTATAAGAAGCAAGAAGTCCTGTAGCAGCAACCTGATTTATAATCTCATCAGATACGCCATAGAAGTGAGTGCTATTGAGGTTTCCATCATAGCCAGCCCACGGAGTAAACTGAGAAAGAAGAGCATAATCGCCAACGATTGAAGGCTTACCGTTTCTTCTAACATTGTTGATAACGCCATCAGCACCAGCCTTTGTAAGACCATTCTGACCTGCGAATATGTACTTAACGCCCTGTGCGCTATTAATTGCGGCATAAATCCTCTTAATAATCTTAGCCTTTGCGTTGTTCAGAATATCAGTCTGCACCTGTGTAAGCATCTGATTCTCTCTTGACATATCGCCAACCTGAATCCTTCTGTAATCATTCTGAATACCACCGGAAACAGTAAATGTAGCAACAGGATAAGTAACCTTGTTGAGCATTGTGAACGGTACATCGCCGCTTGCAGCCTGTTCTCTGGACATCTCATCCGCATAGTTATAAACTTCTCTCTCGATTGTCGTATCATAATCGACATTCTCATAAGAACCGAAGATTCCGAGAAGATTAAGCTCCTCAACTACAGGTGCTTCGATAACAAAGCGTCTGATTGAATTGAGTTCAGAAATAGCTACAGGATCGTTATTATCTGCACGACTGCCAAGTTCTTTAATATAGTTAACAGCCTTATCAGCTTTTGCGCCAAATTTATCAAGAGACTCGCCCTTTACCATAGCAGCAAATACCTCAACAACAGGAGAGGTCTTTGTTATCTTGCTATTCAGTTCGGAATCTCTACGAACATTGTTCATTTCAAAAATATTCATTTATTCAAACCTCACTTTCGTAATTCTAATTTACAAAATTAAGCTACGAGAATCTTCACTTTAACAGCTTTCTCAGTAAGTTCGCACTTCTCGACAGCCTTGAAATAGAAACCCGAATTAGGTGCTTCGGCTGCGATAGCAAGTTTACCGTTGCTGATAGTGAACAGGGTAGTTCCAGCAGTTATATCGCTATAATCCTCACCAGAACCGTAAGCGATATGCTTCTCATCAACTACGAGTTCCTGATTTACCCATGCCGAAAGGTCGAAACCATTAAGGAACTCACCAGCCTTGATTGTTACAGCATCCCTGTAAGAATCATCACCAGTAAGAGTATTAGCTATCAGATATGTAACACCATCAACGGTGATAAAATCATAAAGAGTTACATTACTTGCAGAAGTGAGAACAGGATTGCTCTTTGCGACTTCTATCATGCCTAATGTCTTGCATTTAATCATTTTTAATTTCCTCCTAATCTATTAATTAAAAGATGCTATCATCGGTTTCTGCATTACTCTGAGCGTGCATATCCTCAAATATATCTCCGAGGTCTGCTGAATTTTGCTCCGCTGCCTTTGCTTCTGCTTCGGCTTTCGCATTCTTACCGATACCAATAAGGATTGCATCTGTTACAGAATTTATTTCACTTTCAAGAGGGTTTTCCTTGAACGCTTCTATCTGCTCTTTTGCATATTCCTGTTGCTCAGACGAATACTCAGAAAGTGCAGTATCGAGTGAAGCAAGTCTTTCCTTTACTTTTGCTTCTGTAAGCGACTTTTCAAGAAGTCTCTTTTCCTCCCAAAGAGTTTCATATTTCTCATTAAGTTCCTGATATTCAGCTTTTAATTGATCAAGAGCAGCCTGAATCTCAGATGCGCTTGCTTCAATTTCATTCTTTTCATTTGTTACAGCTTCGACAGCAGCGTTCGCTTCTGCAATCTTATCTGCACATTCCTGTCTGCATTGTTCCATTTCGGAATTTTGCTCAGAAAGCATTTTTATGGTCTGTTCAACAACAGCCTTTACTTGATCTTCATTCATTACGACTAATTCCTCCTTATGTTCGTTAAGTTCAATCAACTTGGCACTATCATCAGCAGGTGTTATGCCGAGAAGAGCATAGCCAGAATAGATGAAGTCCATAGGAATACGACCTTGTTCTTTGTAGCCATATTTATACACAATTGCATCATTTTCATTTGTGTGAAGAATCTCGACACTACCATTTGGGAAAATGCCTTCTTTAATATCTCGGTCTAATTTCTCTACGAAATTGTGATAACAAAGAGCGTCAATTTCACCTTCTCCTATACAGGCGGTAAATGTATTGCCATTTTCATCTTCGATTTCATCAATAGCCATTGGTAAAAGTCCCTATTTGAACAGCATTCTCAAATATAGGATCACCGTCTATAATATCTGTATATCCATGACCGCATAATTCAGTCCTATCTTCATCTAAAAATTCGCAGCGCAAGCTCATACCTTTGATAGTAGGTAAAGCCTTTTCGCAATACTCACGAATCCAAGTCAAACCATTAAGGTTATACTCAGTACCAACTTCATTCACTTCGTCCACACAAGAGTCGGGAAAGATTGTATGAAGAATCATCTTAAATTTCCTTCTTCCATTCTTGGTTTTTCTGCTGGAAATCTCAAAAAATTTCATTCTCCGTTTCACCGCCTTTCGTGTGATGTTTAGAAATAAAAAGATAGAGGTTTACGCCTCTATCTATAAAGAACTATTTAATTTTGATAACCGGAATTGCTATCAAAAGATTTTTAGCAGTTTTCTCTGCCCTCGATATGGGTTTAAAGTCTCCATTCCGACTATTATATTGTTAACCATCTGATGGAGCAGGTAAGTCATTACCTCTGTTGTTCCTGGAAACAACTGTTGCATCAGAAGGGTTATCACTTGTTGGTCTGCCGCCTTTATCATTATCATTCTTGGACATTGTAAAAGATGTTTTATGTACAGGATATTTTTCCTCAACACCTAATTCCAATTCTTCATCTAATAAAGCGAAGAACACTTCCGGTTCAATACCGCAAGCAGCCGCCCAAAGTGCAAGACTTCCTTTGCCTTGCAGGTATAATTCTTTGGCATTGTCGATCATCTCTGATTTGTTCACATTGGTTATCTTTAAATATTTAACTTCAACTCTATTAGCATCATCTTTAATGATATTTGCAGCAATACATTTATTTAATTCTTCCGTTATTTGATCAATCCACTGGAATACCTGACCTGTTATCAGTTCCAAATTTTGCATCTGCGCAGAATAACTTCCACTACCGACACCATTTAATAAAGAGCCAGCAATACCCATACCCAATGCGATTCTATCTGATATATTTGATTCATATTTATCATCAAATATATCCGTGTTAGGTGGATCGATAGTATTTAATTTTGTTCCGGCAGCGACAGAGAAGAATGAAATACCGCCACGACTATTTTTAGTCAAAATAGCACCTTTGACTTTTTCATGCTGTTCTCTCTGCTGTCTTTCTGTCAAAGCAGATTTTCCTTTTTCTTTTCCTTCCGGGAATGTCTCATAGACTACTCTATTATTAATATCATCCAAAATGTTTCTCTTTGTTTGAATGAAATAATCATTATAGAGAATATCGTTAATGGCAGCTAACACTAATGGTCTGCCATATTTTTCATTTCTCTTTGAGCGTATCTTATGGACTATGGTTTTGGTATTATCTAATACAACCCAATTACCACCTTTATCAGAACTATTTTTACGCTTTTCATATGCCTCTCTGATTTGTTGAGGATATTTCTTCAATTTCTTTTCAATTGGCTCATCAAAACTTAAATTAAAATAATTCAAATCAAAAGCTAACACATATGAAGAATTTTTAATCCCAACTATTTCCGTATAATCGGCAGGTAGGGAAATGATCTCGGCATTAACACCATATGCGTTTAATTCATTTATCTCAGTCATATTTTTAACTTCATAATCCGTCATTAATTTCTGTCGATCAATCGGACGCTGTGAAGTTTCAAAATAATAAAACGCTTCGCCTTCGACCATTCCTTTGAATAAAGCATCACGAATTATTTCTTTATGTTTTATAGTTCTAAGGGTAGAATCCATAAGTTCTTTATTCTTACGCTTTTTGTTTTTATTCTTTCCGTGAGTAACAATTACTCTGTCTAATGTCGGCATAGCTACCATATAGTCAACTGTATGGGTATAAGTACCATTAGTGCCATAAAGCATTAATGATAATTCTCTTAATTGACTATTATAGTCCATAGGATACCTTGCTAAATTTTGCAAAGTCTCCGGAGTGTATGCTTTATATAAATCAAGACCATAAACCGCTGTAGAATATTGTCTTGAATTTCTATATGATTGAAAATCATATGATACCGCCTCATCAGATTTATGATTATTCTGAGGACGATATTTTTTTCTATTGTTGTAACCTTTATTATTAGAACTCAAGGCTCGTCCTCCTTTTCTAATTTATAAATACGCCATATTCATATTCTTCGTTCTGAGATAGTAGGTCTTGTTCTAATTGTGACGCAAAGTATGATCCATACGAAATCGAAGTATATCTATCTTTGCGCTTACTGCCTTGCTCATGTATAACAATCGCACCAGTCTGTTCCTTCTTTTCATACGCTAATTCCATAGTCTCACTAATGAAAGCCTGTGTTTCGAGAAATGGCATTTCATAGAGTGATTGCAAATCGCCATCAGGTGTATCATTGTACTCAGGAATATTTGGAAGAATATCTTCTAATGCTGTTTCCAATGTGCATAAAAAATCAATTCGTTCATTCTCTAAAACTCTTCTAAAGTCTATAGCAATATCACTATTTAATTTCTGACTGGCGTTAATTACATATATACAAGGAGTCGCACCTTCAATTTGAATCCTCTTTGCCACATTTTCATCATTCATACAGGAAAGAGGGGAATATTCTATACCACGCTCTTCATCATACATAACCTTTGCAAGCATGTCATATATTGAAATACCAGCATTTCTCGAATCGAGAACAATATAATCAGCTTTGAAGTCTGAGAATAATTGTCTGATCCGGACAGCTTGCTTCGTTGTATCTCCACCTTGATGATGTTCAAGATACGGCACTATTCTTCTATATCCGTTATCTATATCCAAATCTCCTTGATCTCGTTTATAAGTTGTCTTTTCCGGCAACAATCTGATACACGAGAAAATAGAATTATCGTTTGCTTCATTTGTAACAAACGCCATATCGCAAGATATGATCCTAATTTCATTTTTCTGTTTAGGAATAGAGTACGGATTTCTTTTACCTGTCTTAAAATCAAGCAAAGTGCGTGGGTAAAATGGTTGTTTCGATTTCTGATTCTTTTTGATCAGATTATATGTGAAAAATGCATGGCGGTTTTCTTTGAGTCGTGTATTCATAAACTCTAACTGCCAAGTCATTGGGTCTTGTTTCTTTTTCTCAGTTTGGAAATATCTGAGAGTTTTGATTTTATGTTTAAGTGGTACAGATTCATCAAATGCGAGTAAACATGAATCTTTATTATGCATCATGCCATCATATGTCTGATCGACAATATCCCACATCCAATTTGTGCCATCATCATACCAACTTGAACTGATATAGACATTGATAGGTTCTTCTTCAAGTTCTTTGTTCTTTACATAAAAACTATCATGTAAATAACCTGTTTGCCTAATGATCTGGAAAGGGGAGAGTACACTATCGTCAATGAATTTCTTGATCTGACGAAACTCTTCACGAACCAAAATTGTACTACGCCATCCACGGCTTCTGTCATGCGCACAAACTACAGTTATCGAACTGTTGTTATGGAATAATACTGTCGTTTCATCTTGACCAACATGAATCTTCTTTATCTCTCTTCGCAAGACAGGAGACATACCCATCAATTCTTTTTGAATCTTTTCCGACACTATAAGTTTACTCTGACCTTTCGTGCCGCTGGAAATAACGATCATTGAGTGTGGATATAAAATACACATACAACAAGCATACAAAGCGATAATGAAAGACTTTGCAGCCGCACGACATGCAATTATCGTTGTAAAAGTATTTATACCCATTAAATACAAAATCACAACTTGATACAAATGCAATTTGATCCCAAGATAATCAACTGCGAATCTATGCAGATTTCTTCTAAAAAAAGTAATCCACTCTATGAAATTGTTCATAGTAGTTGGATTACCCAAGAATGGATCACTCGCAAAATGCGTATGTAATTTTACTTGTTTTTCATCAGCAGCTTCGTTATAGTATTCTGAAAATTGTGTTTCCGATTTGTGTCTACCCATCAGAATCACCTTCTTCTTTCACATAGTATTCATAATCTCTATCTGAACTTCCATGTTGAAGATTTCTAAGTGGGCGCAACACAAATCTTTCAAAATACTCACCAATACCATCATGGTCTTTGTATAATGATTTATCTTTATAAAACTCAGCAGGAGTATATTGCTCAATTGTTTGAACGTTTACTGCTATAGAAAATTCATCTGCATTAACAGTCTCTTGTTCAGTTTTTAATCCTGCTTGTTTAAATGTTTTTATATATCCATCTGATAGTTTTCTATAATCATCAATATTACCCTTGATCACAGCTTTATTTTTAAGCATGTTTGTATAACACAAATCCTTTATGAATATTTCCTGGTTACTATCATAATTAGGGTTTGCATCGGTTAAATATTTATAATGATCATTTAAAACTTTATAATCTTCTGCTTCGTAACCATCTCCCCATCTCTTAATATCTATCCTTCGTATTTCTTCCGCATCATCTGGATTGTTGCGGTCGGGGAGTTTCGATTCTGAATTATCTGCCGATTTGTCTATAAACTCAAAACCTTCATTCAACGAATCGTCCATTGTCTTATTCTTATATTGAACCATATTTAATCTTTTCATATAGTTCCCAAGAATAACTTCTTTATCCATCGAATCACTAATGAAAGACAATCTATCGTTATAATAAATATCAAAACACATACAAACTCTTTTAAGAGCCTTGTTGACATCATTATCATACTTATCTAAAAAAGACTCGAATATCTCATATAAGCAATTTTTACAAACAGGCATATATCCATTATCGGTATAAATTGGACTATTCGTTTTATAAAAATTTCTTTTATCAAAAGTTTTATGACATCGGCAGCATGTTCTATTCGTAGAGTTTTGCTTGCTTGCCATAAAATACCTCTTTTCAATTAATCTCTGAAAGCGTCAAAGATGCTATGAGTGTCAATTTTTACGGCAACAAGTTCGTTATTATCATCGAAAATATATCCAGCATTCATCATTACATCTTCGATCAAATCAAAAATTGCAGTATAGACATCATTCTCGCGATAATACTCCGCAAGTCCTTCTTCATCTATTTCATAATCAAAAACTATCTTAGATGGTTCGTCACAGCATTCATCAGAATTATCATCAGGAATATCTAAATCAATATCCTCCTCATCATCATAAGAAACATATTCAATTTCATCATTATCAGCAATGAATAATTCTGTATATCTTTTATAATCAACATATTCCAAAAGCCTTGAATTTGCTCCACCATCAATGTAGATATAGTCGCTACACGAATCAAGATAAACTCCATCACATAAAGACTTTTGAACAAATAAATCAATTTGATCATCTGAATCTGAATATGAACAAAGAGTCACATAATATTCATTGTTATAATTGCTTAATGCTGGTTCTTCTAATTCAATATCAATTAATTCAACTTCTTTATACAATAATAATTCTCTAACTAATTTCTGTGCTTCTTTATAAAATAAAACAGATGATACTGTTTCGCCATCATAAGCTCTCAACAGCATATCCTCTGATAAAGTCGTAAAATCCTTCATTTTTTTCTTTCTCACTTTCTATTTATTAAATCCTTAAAAAACTGACTTGCTCTAACTTTTACAGATTTGACAGCAGGATAGGTTATTACATCTCCGGTCTGCGGATTCCTGCCTTGTCTTTCTGGTCGTTGCGTTATTTCAAAAGTCACAAAATTTTTTAAGATTATTTTTTCTCCATCGGCTAAACAATTCATAATTTCATCTGCGAATGCATCAATTACTTTTTCGCATTTACGATAATCAAGATTTGTTTTAGTCGAAATCCTATGTAATAGTTCTACTTTTGTCATTTTCCCTTTTCTCCGTTTCCAATTTATTGCAAACCAATAGGACACATTGATTCAATGCCTCGCTCTCCAACAATGCATACCATCTGCATTGGTTTTCCGTTCAATCTTTTAGAAACAGAAAAATCATCCACCGATCCGCAAAAGCTACCGCTGCGAATTATTTTGACATTTGAAATATCTTCGTAAGCACATCGATGTAAATGCCCAAAGAATATTGCTTCAACATCACTCGGTTTCAAATCGAGCATTAATAAAAGTTTGGATAATCCACTTTCATTACATGCGTCATAATCTCCATGCACAATAAGATATTTCTTTCCACGAATATCAACACAGCCAATCGTTGAATCATAATTATCCTGGCTTATAAACTTCACGTTAGAAAGATGGGAGAGTTTCGCTTGCATATACCACGGAATCAAATTATCTAATCTATCATTTCTTAATACCTGATCTTTGAATGATAATCTTGAATGATTTCCAGGTACGCTATCTATAGCTACCTCTTTAAAATGTTTACTTAGGTCATATATAAAAGCAGAAAGTAATTCTGCACTTTTCTGAACTTGTGTAGTAACATTTTCTCTATTTTGAAGTTGAACAGTAAGATGTATATTCCCAGATAATAAATCTCCAAGTAGTAACACATATGCATTTTCAGTATTATTGGCTTCTTTTAATTTCAATATTTCTTCAAGATATCGTCTTAATCTTTGCTCTGCAATTTCAGCATTATATGATCCAAAATGATTTGAAACATCTAAACCAAAATGAAAATCAGATAAACAAATAACCATATCTCTATTAGAAATTGTTTTGTTATATGTAATAGGTGGGAATATCTTTTCGCCATTTTGCTTAATCAATTTTTCTAAATTAAGTAAATCAACTTCATTTCTCGCTGATTCTCTCGCAATCTTTCTAATAGCAACTCTTTCGTCAAACAGCTTTTGTTTTTCTTTTCTCACATTCAAAGCTGCCTCTCGGAGTTCTTCTAAATATGAACCATCTTCGTATTTGTTAAACACTCCGGAATCAAAGAATCTTTTAGCACTTTGATAAACTTTTCTATATGCAGCTTCACTTTTATAATCTGTTTCACTATCACGACATTCTGCGTTCATGACATCGGCAATTTCAGACCAATCTAAATCAATCTCTCCGTTGTCTTTAAGTTGTCCTAATCGCCAAAGAAATTGCTCTTCATTCTCAGTTTTTTCTTTGTATAAATTCATCTTTACCTCACTAAAATAGCCATAGGATGTTGACCTATGGCTATGCTTTGTTTATCTGAAATAGGGGAGTGGAGTAGTTATAAAATAGCATCTAAGGTACAATCTTCACCAACAATATCTGTGACTACACCTAATTCTTTTGCTTCTTGTGAATACATATACCACTCAGTCCTATATTTTTCTTTATATAAATCATGCGTTATAGAAGTTCTATCTAAAATATATTCCCGAACGCTTTCTTCCATTTGACCTGCCTCAAATTCAATACGGTCTTTAACTTTAGCCGTAGAGTCTAAAGCTCCGGTCATTCCATCGTGACAAAGGAAAGTTGAATGCTCCATAGAATATCTTTTTGAACCACTTAAAAAGATCAAAAACCCCATAGAATAACAAGCTGCCTGATTTATTGTATATACTGGTGTCTGACTCTGTAAAATAGCATCAATCACACCAAAACCGCAGCATACATCTCCACCACAAGTGTTAATATATAATCTGATTGGTTTGCGGTCTTTTATAGGTTTATCTCGATCTTCACGATTATATCTAAGTATATTATAAACAATGTAATCTATAACATTCTCGTCAATATTATCATTCAGATAAAGTCTCCGGCTGGCTACTTCGTCAACCGCTTCTTTATCTTCAAGTCGATAGGTTAATACTTCTTTGACTAAATTATCCATCGACACCTCCTTATAGATGTATAGCCATTCCTTTGAATGAATTTATCACTCGGAATGTTTTATTTTTCTTATATATAGCTTCTCTTAATCCCTCTGCAAGATTCTTTTTACTTTCAGGTGAACCATGCACAAGAACTAATTTATTTGTATTAACAGAACTTCCATATGTAATCAAATCGTCATAATTAGCATGGCTGCTAAATGTAGTCAAACTAATACAATCCGCTCTGTTTGGGATATCTTCTTTAAAAATACTGATCGTCTTATGTTTCTTGAATTTTTTAATTCTATACGATAAGTACGATGGGTTATCTCCAATATATCCTGAGAAAATAATCATGCTGTTATCATCTCTTAAATATTTTTTTAAATAATTGATAATCCTACCGTTAGTGCAAAATCCAGAAGATGAAATAATGATCTTTGGACTTGAATCAGCTAAACAGTGCTTTGAATCCTCTTTATCAGAAATGAATCTAACATTATCCCATTCATATACTTTATTCCAGTATTTCAAATTATCATCAAACAATAATTTGTTATATAGCTCACTTATCTCACAACTTAACTGAGAGTCAACAATCACATCTGTTTTAAAATCAGGATCATCACTATATAATTCATAAAGTGTAGTCAATAATTCCTGTGTTCGACTAAAACTAAAACATGGTAGGATTACAGACCCACCACGCTCTAATACTGTATTGATTGCTGCTTTGAAATGCTCTACATCAAATTTACGAGATTTGTAACGTTTTCTTTTGTTAGAACCATATGTACTTTCCATAATCACTACATCGTTATACGAATTAGGAATCTCCGTATCAGTCACATAATGATTGTCTGAATGTAATGCACCTATATCTGATGTGTATAGTATCTTTCTTGTATTTCCATTTTGACCAAGAATCAATTGTAATTGTGCTGCACCTATGCAATGAGAATTATGTAACCATTGAAAACTGATATTCTCATTCAATCTATAAATCTTATTGTATTCTTCGTATATTTCGATAAGTGATAAGGTGCGTTCGACATCATCAAAGCTGTATATTGGTTTATAATCTCTCTTATATTTCTTTGAAAGGATTTTAGCTTCTTCCTGAATAATAAAACAGGAGTTAAATAACAATGGTTTCATAATCATGGCTGTTTCTCTTGTAGCTATTATCTTGCCATGAAATCCTTCCTTTACCAATCTTGGGATTAAACCACAATGATCGATATGAGCATGTGCTACAAACACATAATCCAAATCTTTAGGATTAAACTTAAATTTTTCTGAATTGATTTTATAAGAATCTAAATAACTATTCTTTGATGATTGATGCAGTCCACATTCAAGTAGGTAACTATGATCTTCAAATTTAACAAAATATTGTGATCCGGTTACATCGTTCGCTGCGTATCCAGTAAAATAAATCCCATTAGCATTGCATTTCTTTTTACTCATACGCCTTCCTTTCGTTTATAGATTTTGAGCAATAAGTTTAAATCTATCTTCGATATACCATCTGTGAGTAGTACGATAAAAACCAACACTGTTTCCGTTCTTATCAACAATTCCTTTTTTGGTATTAAAAATATATTTATTATCAAATAATTTCTGAATTTCGTTTTTACTAATCTGTTTCATTCTAATTCCTTTTCTTTCTTTATATTTTTTGATAGGGGAATACGGTAATTTGACACACTAAATATTTGAATATCTGAATGTTAAAACCTATAAGAAGGATGTGAGCCGTTATCCGTAACGTCCTGATCAATTCTGGCGGCTTATGAAGGATTTGAACCTGCAACCTCTCGGTTAACTCTCGGTTAACAGCCGATTGCTCTGCCGTTGAGCTAATAAGCCATAAAGCTGACATGAGAATCACGCCAGCTACACAAAGAAAAGAGAAAGACAAAGAAAAAAATGAGGATAAGAGAATAATTTTGTTACTATTCCCTCCATAATACTGTTTTAGGAGTTTTTTTTATTGACCCCAAACCCTTTGAAAATAAAGGGTTTCAGCCATTCAAAAATTGTTTTGGTTCAATTTGTTCTGACTTCATTTTATCAATTTCTCGTCTCATTCTTTGTGTTTCTAACTTCCTCTGAGATCGGTAAAGCTTGTAACAATCATCACATCTGTTAGTTTGATTATTCTTCGCATCAACTTCAAATACTTTTCCGCAATCTACACAGGTGACTTTTTTTATCACTTGGGGGATATAACCGACACAATTAGAGCAGTATTTCTTATCTTTGCGCTTATTATTTCTAAACAACTTTCCGCACTCTGCGCAGCGAGAAAAATTACCACCAAGATAATTAAGATATTCGTAACCAAGCTCTCTGAAATCAGTTATAAATAATTCATTGCTGCCATCCGGATCAATATATGTAACTCTGCAACTTAAATTATCAATCTTCTTAGGAAACTCCAATAATGATAATTGACCAAGCACTCCTAAATTCTTATATCTTTCCGAAACATTGCAAGATATTCTTGCTAACGAAAATATTTCCTTTGCATCGTTATTAACCCAATTATTATTTTTTGGATTCCGCAGATTGCCGAGTTTAGCAAGACACAACATTGTAAATGCTAATCTTTCCAAAACGGCATTATTTATTTTTTTGATTGTCTCTAATTCATTCTTTGTAATTCCAACCCCATCTATTTCATGCAACTTATGCTTTCCGGCTTTCTTTGCAATTTTCTCTATATTTTCTTCCCAAATAGATTTGGAGTATTCATACGATGGATATGTTTCCTGAACAAATTCCATCAGTAATTTTTCGATTTTACGTTTTCTGTATCCACATTCGTGATAATAATACTTAGCAAGTATAAATAATGTTTTGTATGGTTTTTCTTGATCTATCTCTCTTTTCCTTAAACAATCTTTTGCATATTCTTTTTCATTCAAGATAATCATATATCATCATCCTTATATTCCATTTCGTTCAAATAAACATCTTTCATTTCAAATTGAGAACCGCAATATTCAAATTCACCATCACCATCGGAGAGTTGAGGGAATGAAACGCGGTAATTATGCTTTTCCAACAAATTCTTAACAACCGTTTCTCCTGCAATATCCCAGAAGAAATGTTTAGTAGCTTCGCTTGTATAACAAATATCAGCGAGGATATTACATAATTCTTTTTCGTTCGGACAGACAAGTTCACATTGTCTCCGAAATTCATTTAGTATTATTGTTTTGTGTTGAGTCAAATCATATGAATCATTCTTTTCAGATTTTGCTTTTTTATTAAAATCATCCATTTTGATTTTATAACGCTTATATATCTTTTTAATTTCATTAAAACTTTGCTGACTATAATCTGCATCACACTTTAAAACAGAATAATCGAATTCAGGCTGTTCATATTTCTTAGACAAATATCCATCAAACACGCTTTCAAATAACCAACAGATACGATTGACTGTACATGGATTGCTGCCGATAAGATCATCATAGTTTTTAAGGCAGTCATACATTTCCTGTGTCTTTGGTTCATAGTTAATCAAATCCGAAATGTTATTGATTCCGTATGAACCAAATCTTAATAGAACGCCATTATTGCTGTTCTTATTATGATTGTTATGCCTTACTCTCAAACTCGGATATACATAGGTCATAAAATAAGGTTTACGATAAGCGGCTATCTTTTGATTAAATATCTTTTGTTCTACGACTTCTTCCGAGTCTCCATCTTTCACGAGATTATCTCTGATGCTATACCAATATTCAGGCATTGGTTTCGCAATAATCCCCTTAATACTATCAATAACATTCTGCTGAAATAATTGACTGCATAGAATACGATAGTAGAGTGTTTTATATTCTTCTGAATCCGGTGTAAATCCAGCCTGTACTTCAAACATACTTGTCGCATGATTAGTAACTATGCCAATTTCATCTGTAAATCCAATCTTATTTGCTTGTATGATATCGGATTCCTGGACTATTTTTTTATCCGCTTTTCGTTGAACACAAACAATAGTAGGGGTATGAATAGTGTTCTTTAAAATAATCGGATCATTCGTTGTAAAAAACAAATCTCCATCACAGTCAGCACCATTCAAACTATTTCGTGTGGAATCCCACGCATTAAGAATTACAGCGGTTTTGATATATCTAAACCAATATTGCGGTTGCTCTCTGTCGCAAACTTTCAATTTAACAATATTGTTATGACAAGTCATAGGCGCACGAAAACATGCAATTTCTTCCGCATGTTTATCAAGCCAATATTTATGATATACTTCTCCGGCTTTAAGCAATCCTGTAACTTCCAAACCAAACATACTTTGACACAATGCATAAGGATCGCCGGATATGATTCCGAAATTAGCATTGATCTTTATTGCTCCACGCTTGCACATTTCAATACGCTTTACAATCATGTTCCAAATCTTCCGTCTGATAAATGGATCATTGATCAAAGAAGGTTCAAGAAACAACGCTTTGGTAGGCACATCAAGATTATTTTGTTTAATGGTGTTTTCTGTTAAGCCAAAACCAGCGAGAAAAAGGAGACTCTTCCGGTAGTCCATTCCAAGCACGCTTTTAATTTCGTCAATAGATGGTTGGCATAATTCCTGTATTTCTTCATCTGTGAAGCTATAGCTTTGCAGGAATTGATAATTTGTATTTCTGACATTTTCAAGCTCTTCCGGACATACTTTGGTAATTGAAAATTCATATCCATTCTTTTGGCAATTCTCATAATAATTTTCCCATGAGTCATAACATTCCCATAATTTGAGCATTGATTCTGTCAAAATAACTTCCGCATCTCTGACATCTCGAATATCTCCCCATACATCCTTGATGTAATATGTTTTAGCTATCTTTTCCGCGAACTCAATGTAATCAAAAGAATATAACATTCCTTTGTTCCAGGCATATCTTGTGTTCATCCCGGAAAGGGGAGAATCAATCTGATTTATCTGTTGATTAACTTTCTGAGCATAAGAGGGCAGCATAAGTCCATATCCGTCCGAATCATCATTCTCAATCTCAAAGTCCTTAATAGAAGTCATGACTGGTTCGCCGGGCTGTTCATCATCAAGCATTATCACATCTTCTTTGAAATGCGTGATACAATCTTTGACTACAATTATTCCCGAAGGTGGAACAACAGGAATAGAACCGGAGCAAATAAGAGCCTGATATGCTTCAAGCTTCGCAGGAACTAAAGGAATATTTTTATTCCGTCCATTATCCATTCTGCGTTTAAGTTCTGGATATAATTGTTCGTTCACATAAACAATCGTAGAATTCTTGATCCCACCATTTGTGCCAAGAAATCTTCTGAACCTGATTCCATTCACGGTAAATCCTTCATTCGCTCTATCATAGTCTCGTTCACTGTTCATAACGACACAAATATAGTCTGGCTGAAATTGAATCTGATAGAGCTTATTATATAATTCACGAATTTGCATACGAGAATCAGCAGATTTTGGTCTGCGCTTTGCATTTCGCAGCCTGTTTTTTACATGCGCGATTTCTTCATCTATGCGTTCATCACCGTTCAGCTTATCAATGAATCTTAAAAGCTGGCTGTCGCTGATCGAAACAATGATTTCAGGATAGTCCTTGATCGCAGTCTCAAACGGCATAGTCAGATTCCAATTAGCCTTTTTAAGCTGCTTCGTATTGATTTTATATATCAGTCGTAAACTATTACTTTTCATTACAATCCTCCGGCTATATTTTACACCAAAACAACAAATAATGCAATACTTGTTCGATTTGAGCTATAGACACAATAGATCAATGAACATCATAATTGATCTGGAAGAGAGGGAAGGTGAATTGATTTCAGGACTGTCTTATAATACTGTCTTAACTACTTATAAGACACTACACTATGTAAGACTCTTATTATATATAATATATATAAGACAATATAGTATTTAATTATTTATAAGACTATATAGCTTTTAAAGAAATATGTAAGACAATATAGTATTATATATAATATAAAATACTATATAGTCTTATAAATATATCTTACTTATCTATACTCACTTATAGTATTAAATATTAAGACTGTCTTATATATAATCGTTCGTATAGATAAGTAAGCATTGGCTGTTAAATTTTTTCGGATCAAGATTGTTATTTTTTATCCAACATTTTGAAAACATTTTTAATCTTTTTGAACGATGATTTTTCCCGAAAATGTATTTGTATTTTAACCATTTTAGTCCTCAATCAGCATTGATTTTGAAGATTTTTTTTGGCTGTTGACTAAAACACCTGTAAGTTTGAAGGTTTTTCTAAAATAAAAAGTTTTGTAAGTTTGAGGGTTTATGCATTTACAACTTTTCCTGTTTTTAATGTTTAGTGCTGCTTCGATGTTTCTTCTCCAAGTTTGAGGATTTTTCCGATGTTTTGAAATTTCGGAAATCCCCAATGTTTGAGGATTATGTTATTTTTCGGAAAGCGTGTAAGTTTGAGGGGATAATAATTGATCGGATTTTTTTGTGTGAGAGAGAAGAAGAGTACATAGGTGCATAAAACGCCGGAATGTCCGGCTCAGAAATGTAAACTATCCCCTGTAAATACTGTATTTGCGTTAAGTCCGTAAATGTCCATTTTACAGACTTAAATTTGAGGTATCCCCACAAATAAAACGATCATTTTATTCATTTTTTATTGTGAAAAGAATATCAATATTTTTTCGGTTTAGCGTTTCGGTCAGGGTGTTATACCGAAAATAAATTGTATACATATTCATAATTATCGATATGTCTATATGAACGCTAATTCATATGAACCATTATTCATATATCCTGGTATTCTCTGATCATTTTGTCATTTTATCGCTTTTTATATCCAACAAATAAAAACAATATACAACAATAACAAACAAATGCAATTTGAATATCTGCAATAATGCAATAATTAAAATTTGCATAAAATAGCGCAAATTTGCACAAATACAGCAATATTTGCATAAAATAAACAATATTTTGCAGATTTTAGCTAAAATTTGCATAAAATCATAAAAAATTGAATTGCAGAGAATAAGCGCAAATATTACAGCAAAATGATCATATTTTTACATTTTGCAATTTCCGGCGTTCGCTTTTTTCTTTTTGTCGTTTCATTTCTGCATCAGCGACAGCGCAATATTATTATTGTTGTTGTTGTTGTTATCTGCATCAATACAGCGACAGCGCAATTATACAGCGACAGCATATCACTATACAGCTACACAGTAACCACAATACAGCATCAGCATATACAAGCTATACAGCTATACAGCATGAGCGACAGCGACAGCATATCATGCAATGCAATTATATCATATACTGCAATTATTGCCATTCTGCAAATATTCACAATGCAGAATGCAGATGCAGAACGTTGTGAGGATATGCAG
>Ga0247610_10000308_pt1 | contig 76395 bp, 47 predicted proteins | sample 174DNAGHGhighgp2_FD_193483 | JGI IMG/M metagenome (GOLD analysis project Ga0247610, IMG submission 193483) | Sheep rumen microbial communities from Palmerston North, Manawatu-Wanganui, New Zealand - 1742 DNA GHGhigh gp2 | ecosystem: Host-associated > Mammals > Digestive system > Stomach > Rumen...
GAGCCGCCGGAACCCAGTCTCTTCGAGTAGGGGGGCTTACCTTTTAAAACCGAAATCCGCAACGCCTGTTTATGGGCATTGCGGATAGGATAATTGGGATTAGAGGATTTTTAGCGGACACTAATACTTTTTTTTCTATTATTTCTGTACGTTAAATTTTTGCACGAAATAAAATTAGGCTGAATCCCTCGCTTGGGTTTCAGCCTTTTTTTGCTCTTTGTATCTGCAACACCCCCAGATGTAATGAACAAAGGTACATGTTTTTCGGACAGCCGATGTATGGTCAGCTGGTAAATTTCTGTAGGGGCGCAAGAAAACGTTCTCTTTTTGTACTATGAATTATAGGGTAAGTTGAATAACTGATACCTGTCTGCTTCGGGTATAACTTAAGAGACATGCCGCTCTGATGGTGGGCTGCCTGTGACTGTAGATACTCTTATTTGATTATATCTTAATTGTTGTAGTTGAGGTGAACTATGGCTGAGCAAAGGTACAACAAAACTACAACTGCTACAACGTGTATTTTAACCCAAATCGGTCGTTAGAAGTGCAATAATCCGTGGTCAAGTTTGTAATATGTTGAGAATAAGTTATTTACGAAATTGTTTTTCTAATGGCGGTCATTTGAAAATGCAATTCGAAAAATCTTCATTATCAAATAGTTAGGAAGACTACCACGAAAAATGACTGTCCTAATGACCGATTTGGGTTTAATGGATGCTTATGCTTCTTACCCTATGTGATATGGGATTCTCATAAACTACTATAAAAAAGCAGCTACAGTCGAAAGTGATTGTAGCTGCTGTTGTTATAGTACATTTGGTATTACTGTTTGTAGTTTATCGAATGCCTATCTTTTTTGTACAATGTAGGTTAATATTGAATAAATTTCTTCCCATTAATCACATAAATACCCTTAGGCAAATCACTTAGGTCGATAGAACCATTCTGCATCTTCTTAGAAGCAACTTTTAATCCATTGATAGTATAAACATCAACTTGTTTTTCTTCTGCATTAAATGGAGCCATGATATCTGTTGTGCTATCACTATCACTATCGAACTTGATTCTCAAAGATGTCTTGGAAGCACCTACAGTTTCAAAATAATCCTTTGTAAGAACAAAATATGCACGGAATGGAGCAACAGTATTGCTTATGGTATAGTCAGCCTTTGTAGTAGGACTCTTAATACTTGGATTGTAATACTTAAAAGCATCTCCAGCATCGTTGAGGAACCAACCATCTTCAATAGTTTTTCCAACCGTAGTGCCTATGAAATTGTAGTAACTTGAATTATTTCCAATAGTAGCTTCATTATGTAAGATTGCATTTTCACCATAGAATGTGATGTTTTTATTTCTTAAATCCCATTTCTTACCCCAATAATCATCGGGAACATTCATGATATAGGGTTCGTATGCAAGCATCTCATCAGTATTCTCGAAAATAACTGTATTATCACTTGTATCCAATCTATCGAATTTTCTAATCCAGAAATTCTTTCCTGTATCACTATCAGAATGGAACCAATCGATATCAACATTATCTGTTGTATTTTTAACAGAACTTACTTCGAAAGGCAAAGCGATCGTTCTCCAATTATTATTGTTTCCACGGCTGACTCCTGCTGTTGGGGTTGTTGTGAAGTTTATTTTCTTTGCGGTAAATCTCTTAGGTACAAAGAAGTCTTTGCCATCAACGAGCGTTATGTTCTCAGCTACATTTCCTTTAACAACATTCTTGTTTGCGAGTCCGCTTGGTACAGTTTGAGATGCGCCCAGATAATATAAGACATTGGGATTCGAACTTGGAGTGATTATTTTGACAACAGTAGCATCTGTAACATCGACAGCAACCACGTCAGTTCCAATTTTTACAGAAGCGGTTGGAGCTACAGAAGAACTTTCACCATTTGCCTTCCATGTGGTAACTGCAGGAAGGAATACCATGGGCAAAACTTCAATCAACTTAGAATTAGTTCCAGTAGCATCCAAATTATATTCCACCCTAATATCATATCTACTATTATAATGTAAATTTTCAAATTTTATGGGAATAGAGATGGTCTTTCCTGCGGGAATATAAAAATCTTGAGTATACCATGTCGCATTATCTCCCTTTGTATTAAATCTATCAAAATTAAATGAAGTTGCATTTACGCTATCATATTCTCTAAGCCAAATATTCAATGTTGTAAATACTGGAAGTGTTCCATTATTTGTAATTCCTGTAATTGTCACATCAAATGTGTTTCCCCAAATACTACGTTTATCATTGACAAATCGTGCATAATTTTTATTAATGCCAAAGTTAATTTTACTTATATCCAATGTGGGTTGCGTCTTATTTAAGATACTTAATGTTGTTTGACCAATAACATTATTACCACTTGCATCAGTAGCTATCCAAATGTTATATTTACCAGCTGAGGTAGGTGTAAATGGAAATTCAAGGGTAATTTCATCATTTTTTCCTAAGTTAATATATAAAGAACCTTTGTTTGTTCCTTTTGTAGTTGTATTGCTAGCAAAAAAATATACAGTACCAGAGAAACCAAAATCTCCACTTTTTATGGTTGGCAATACCGTTTGTTCTTTTTTTATAAAGCCATTACCTTCAAAATTAAATCCAGAAACATATAACTTAGAATCTTTTATTTCTTTGGTTGAAGGATTCAGTGACAACGAAACACTGTTGTTGTAGTTGGCAAACGCAACGTTGTTATGATAACAAACTCGCCATGAGTCATCACCATTGAGTTTGTACATTGGAACTAAGACATAATCATTCCCAAAAGGAATATTTGCTTGTTTAAAATCATTGGCTGTTAACCCAATTGTTCTGGATGTACTTTTACTATTATCTAATGTCGAATAAGAATTTGAGTATTGTTTTAATAAAACCACATCGTCATTATACATACATCCAATACCAAATAAATAAGAGCCAGAAAGACCACTTTCGTTTACATATAAGATTGTAGCGTTTGAACTGGAAGCTGTCGTTATTTTAGAAGCCAAGAAACGATTTCCTGAGTTTGTGTCACCTAAACTTTTAGGGGTCGCAAACAATAAAGCACTTTGTTGCTGAGCATAAGAACGAAAATTATTAATAGTTGTGTTAGCCCCCGATTTATATCTGTTGAGAACAGATAATCTGAAAAAACCATTATTAAGGCCATTCCATCCCCAATTCACATGGAACAATCCACTTATATCATATCCGTCCACAATAAAAGAATGACCATAAGTATTATTAGAGGAGTTTACATAAAAACCATTATATAAAACTGGGCGATGGTTTAATAATTCATTGTAAATTAAATCTTCCCACTCCTCAACTGAATAGTATTGCCTATTAATATATGTCATTGAAGAGTTATATCCAAAATAATTTTTTAAAGCAGGAATATGCGATGAAATTGACGAAGCTCCATTGCTGAAATCAACATTCAATGCCCTTGCACAATAATACATGAAATTGGAAACGGCATTCAATTGAGTCGTGTTGTATTTCATTGTAGGTAATTCAATTAATTCATCTAACATGTTGTTCCAATCTAATTTTGTTCCTTTGGGAATAGAGGAATTAATTGCTGCTGTTGTTGAAGGCACATTTGAAGTGCCATAATAATACATAAGTTGTGAAAGTGCGACAGTAGCACATCCTAAACCAGAATGTAACTTAGTAGTGCTATTTATTGGTGTTTTTGAACTATATGGATATCCTGATCCCCATTTAGACGTTGTCAATGGCGCAATTGTCTTTTTTGTTTTTTCTAATACTTTTCTTGGAGAAGAAACAGAAGTCTCACTTGCATCAACCTCAACAATAGATTCTATTTCCTTCTCATATCCTTCGAGCCAAGCCTTTAATGGTTCTGGCATGTTTTCCTCATCAAAACTACCTGTGTCAGAGTAGCCCAAAATCTCTTCAGTTCGATCATCTCCAGAGACAATTACGAAACCTTGATCGTTACCCACATTGAAGATGTAATAATAAGACGATTCGTTTTCCTGAGCATTAGCTTTACGAGGAGCACGGTAAGCTACCTGTGAAGACTTCAATTCGATACCTTTCGTTGCAAGGAAGCTCTTGGCTTCATTTAATGCTTGAGAACGAGTTACGGGATTTGCCTTAACTACAAGGCAAAGCAAAAATAAACTAAAAAACAGAGCAAATCTTTTCATTAGATGATACGTAAATTAATTTTTCCGCAAAAGTAGTAAAATAACACCTAATATGTTACAAGTAAACACATTAATTAATTATAATTAACACAAAATGATGGCATTTAAATTTTTTCACATCACAATTGAAATGGTTTAGCCTACTTGTGCCATGATATAATCACGGCATTCTTCCATCAACCATTTAGGTGTACTTGTAGCCCCACAAATACCAATTGTTTCCACACCTTTTATCCAATCCATATCTATCTCGTGAGCACTCTCTATTTGATAACTATTTGGATTAACGCTTTTGCATTCATTAAACAGAACCTTACCATTTGAACTTTTTCTTCCACTTACGAAAAGAATTAAATCATGCTTCGCGGCAAAGTTGGAAATATTTGGCATTCTGTTAGCTACCTGTCTGCAAATTGTATCAAAACTCCTGAAAGTTGCTGAATTAGAAATATGTTCTTGAATATACTCAATGATTCGATGAAATTCATCAAGACTCTTGGTAGTTTGTGAATATAAATAAATATCTCGATTGAAATCAAGTTTCTTTACATCCTCCAGGCTTTCCACCACAATTGCATGACTCTGCGTTTGTCCTACCAAGCCCAATACTTCAGCATGTCCGTTCTTACCAAAAATCACGATTTGAGCCTGTGGATTGCTGTCAAATTGTTTTTTGATTCTTCTTTGAAGTTGGAGCACAACTGGACATGTAGCGTCAATAATCTCTATATGATTACGAGCCGCCAATTCGTACGTTTCAGGAGGTTCTCCATGAGCTCTCAGCAATACCTTTACATGATGTAATTTTGCCAAATCCTCATGATTGATGGTAATCAGTCCTTGCGCATGAAGACGTTCAACCTCCATACCATTATGGACTATATCCCCCAAGCAATATAATGTATGGGTTGACTTTGTACTTTCGTTAGAAGCGCTTAATTCTTCCTCTGCTTTTTTAATTGCCGTAGTTACGCCAAAGCAAAACCCACTGCCGTTATCTATTTCTATCTGAATCATTATTTCACGTTTATATCCACTATTACCTTTGAACGTTTAGGATCATTGGTTATCATTAAGATACGTGGCTTTGTTTTGGTTGTTTTGATTTCCTTTGCTATGGCAGAAATTTTCATCTTCACCACTTCTCCTGGCATAATCTTCACTTTGTCTATTTCTACCTGAATGCCTATTGTGTACATCTGAATAGCCGTAATATCCAATCTTGATTTTCCTTTATTGATGATTTCAATCTCTCCCTTCAACTTTTTCTTTCCATTAAAATGGCCTAAGTTAAGTGAAGTTGTCGACAGATGGAAGACGGGAGCATTCTTCAACTGTTGTTCCGTTAAATTTCCAAATCCTGGTAGAAGTACGGCGGATATTCCAATTTCCTTTTCGGGTGCCACTTTATCGCCAGGGTTCTTACCTAAGAATACATTGGTTTGGGCAAGACCATCATTGGGCAACAAGGTTGAATTTAATGTAAAGGTTATTTCCCCTCCCTGACCAGATGAGATTCTTGAAGGCGACACGTCTGCGGTCAGATAATTTGGTAAATGCATCACTAAGGGATAAGCCGTCTCACTGGTTGGATTTTTTATATGAATTTTTGCGACAGGTCTATCCCCTCTGTTCACGTCGTCAAACTCAATATTGTGAGCATCTGCCAACAAGTCGCCCAGCTTAAAAGGGTAGTCTCCCGTGAAGTCGACAATCTCTTCCACGACAACACCTTTAAGTGTCAGAACCAAAGGTTCTTCCATACCATAAGCATAAACCAACGTGTGTTTTTCAAAATGACCCATTTGCTGGGCATCGTATGTCACTTTAATTAAGAAATCTTGATCGTTAGGAATTGACTGACGAGGATAATCCACTGAAGTACAGCCACATCCCAATTGCACATCCGTTATGAGCAAAGGTCTTTTTGTTGTATTTTTCAATTCATAGTCAACAGATACAGGCACTCCAAATTTCACTTGTCCTACATCTATTGAATGACTTTTCACTTGTATTTCCTGAGCTGATGCAAAACCAAAAGACATCAGTCCAATCAAAACTATTAGTAATATCTTTCTCATAACTTATATTTTATTTCACTACCAATACTTTTCCAGCTTCTCTTGCCATATATTCTGGAGAATATGCACATTGTGCAGAACAGGTTCCTGTTTGGTACGTTCCGATTCTATCTATGTAATACTCACTCTCAATCTGATGTTTTCCCTTGGGAAGACGATCAAAATAATAATTCGTTGCATGATCTTTGTGAACGCGATAATATCCCCATTGATAACCGCTTAGTTGCCCTATCGGTTCTAAACATGCTGCGCGTTTGTCCGTCACTTGGACGAAATCATAATCTCTATCAGCCTCTATGGTAATTCGCACACGTACTTTGTCGCCTAATTTCAAAGGTTCATGAACGTTCAACAATTCTCTTGTTACCTTCATCCCAGCCGAAGCGTCTTTCACATCAGATACTTTTTGCATGAATTGGGCATAGACAGCACCCCATGATGTTCCTTCACTTGTTTTCTCTGCTTTGAACTCTTTCATTCGCTCACCAGTAAGTGAAGATTTGATGTATCCCAGTCCGGCCGTCAACTTGGTATTATCTATCACCTGACCATCTACAGAGAGGGTTGAGGGTGTTGCATGAAGAGCAGATAATTGCTGGGTCTCTCCATTCAAGAATGCATAGACGGCATTCACGGCATTGATAGGCGTACTCCAACTTTGTGTTCTCTTTGAATGTAAGAGCCATCTTTGCAACTCTCTTATCGTCTTCTCGTCAGAAGAGTTAAGCATCTGAATAGCTTCTATAGCTGCCACTTGTGACGGAATCTTATAGTCAAACCAACTATACAATGCTTTTGGTGTATCGAAATACCTACCCATTTCTTCCTTATAAACCGTATATTCTTGAATACTCTTCAAATATTCCCTTGCCTTGGTCATACGGTTGTTCTTGGCAAAGATAATGGCAGATACAGCCTTTCCATAGATAGAAAAAGCGGATGTTTGTTTGGCGAGCAAGTCTATCAAATAGTCATTGCCATGTTTGACATCTGTAGGAAGTGAACGACCATCAATTGCACATAGATACAACCACTGAATTGCCGTTTCACTTGGACGCAGGTTCTTGGCATTTTTCTTTTCTTGTTTCTTGAGTTCTGCTACCTCTTCCAAGATGCCTTTCCCCATATACATAAATGCCTTGGTCAGCATATTTGAAGCATTTTCCTGTATTCCTATCATGTTGTTCAAACGTACAAGCATCTCTGCTGTTGCAACCGTAATATGGAGATTGCCATTCATCCCTGGCCACCAGCTCCACGAACCATCTGCGTTTTGCAACTTTTCCATTTTCTGTAAGTTCTCGCTCAGTCGATAATCCACTTGGTTCTCATCGAAGAAGTTGATAAGTTTGCTCTTCTGGTCCTTTTCATGGTCTGCGTCGTTTACCCAAGGTGTTTCGTCAAGCATCATCGTCTTCAGTTCTTGGTTCTTTTGCAGGCTACTTTCCAAAGATGTCTCATTGCCCTTTTCCTCTTTCCATGCTGCAATGGTCTTTTTGATGTCTGGCGATTGATGAAGTATATTCCATGCGATGCTATTTGCATAATAAGCAGAAGCCAAACTAATTACGTTGTTGTCGCTTGATGATGCTACAGTTGGTAATGCTTGTATCATCAACCATGTGGGATTATTGGTATACTCCACGGTTAGCTTATTGGTCTTATCCTTTACTGGGAACAGTGCGTCTAAATCGATGCTCTTCGTTCCAGCTCCCATTTGAACAAATGGGTAAGTATTTGTCACCATTTCCTTATCGGGCAATATGGGCAGATAATGTTGCTCTCCGTCACTAAAACCGTTGCCGTTGGCTATCACCCTACATATTAATAAGGTGGGATAATCTTCTTGAGTTTTCACTTCAAAGGTGACTGTTGTATTCTTTCCACCGTCTGCCACAAACTTCTGACTTTGTCTATACACTATGTTTTCGGTCTCTGGATCTATGAGTTGTATCTCAGAAACACCATTGATGATCTGTTCAGAAGTATTAAGAATTCTTGCAGAAACTAATCCAACGTCTCCCACACGTAAGAACCGTGGTAGATTGGGTTGTACCATCACTGTCTTTTTGGCTACTGTTTCACCATCTATCATTCCATAATTCACATCCTTATCGTGCGAAAGTCCCATGAACCTCCATGTTGTGACACTCTCAGGCAAGGTAAAGCTGATCTTCACGTCACCATTTTCATCTGTGGTCAACGCTGGATAGAAAAACGCTGTCTCATTTAGGTTCTCCCTAATTTGCACCGACTCGCCCGCAGGGGCACCATCAGCTAAATCCTTATTGTTTTTTTCTTTGACAACAACTTCCTTTAAAGACATCGCTTCTTCCGTATCAGCCAAGACAGCATTACTTCCAACAACAACTGTTTCTTCAACAGCATCGTATTGCACATCGTTTCTTGCCATTGTCATCTTAGCGCTTGCTGCCATCAACATTCCTCTCCCCTTACCATATCTCATGATACGTACAGGATATAAGTCAAATAGGGTATTATCGAAATGTGAGAAACTTAATGCTTTCTCATTAAGCATCTTATAGGGTAGTTCACCATAAACGCCATGCGATTGAACAAGGAGTCCTTGCCAGGAGGCGTATGGAAGACTCAACTTCAATTTCGGAGAAAAACGCCATTGATGTCTGCATAAGTCATCCAATGACTTATCATAAAGCACCGCCATCATCTGTGCTGATGCTGGTTGATTATCAGGGTTGGCTATATGTAATGTCCATTCCTCTTTCTGTCCTGGTGTAAGCCTATCCCTAAATGTTGTCCATTGCATTTTCAGTTTCTTGTCAGGCAATGCCTTTCTGATAGCTGCACTATGAGCATACAATTTTCCATTTCTCACCCAAGCACACGTCAGTAAGATACCGTCCCCGTATTCTTCCTTATAAACAAACTGACGGGTGGTGAGGGCGTTACTTTGGTCTATCACTCCACTCTCAAGAATCGTTTTCCCAGAGATGATAGAGTAAACAATGTGTTGGTCTTTATCTGTTGCTCCCATCTGCACGTACACTGGCTTGCCGTCACGAGGAAACTCGTTGGCTGACTGATAAAACCAATCGTGCGTTTCAATGGCAGGGTGTTTATCTTTCATGCTGAAGACAATGAAGTCTGCTTTCACGGTATCGGTGCCACAAGTAGCTACAAGTTGGTGCTTGCCTGATTTCAGATGGTTGAAACTCATCATAAACGACTTGTTTGCATCAACGGCATTTGTCTTCTTCACATCGTCTATGTAATAATTCACTTGACCAGGGATTTCCTTTCCTGCATTATTCAGATAATTAAACACTACGGATTTGATACTGTCCACTTCAACCTGGGTGGGCATGTTCACGCTGAAAGCGGTGGAACGGTTGCTCAAAGGCAATGAGAAATCACCTTGATGACTTTCCCCCGCTGCATCGGTCACATCAACATGAACATTGAAATTATAGAATTGTGGCTCATTGCCTGTCTGTTTTTCTGGCATTTCTACGGGAAACTTCACGAAGAATCGGCCCTCATCGTCTGTGGTCAATGTGTCTCGCATGATTAGGTGTTGATCTTCGTTGACATAATAACGCCACCAAAGAGCTTGCTTGCGAATCACCTGCACCGCTACCTTTGCACTTTGTATGGGTACTCCAGCATAACTCAATGCCTTACCTTTAACTGTTACCGTGTCACCATTTTGGTATTTCTCCTTCATCTCCTCGAATTCCACTTGGAAAGTAGGACGTTTATATTCTTCTACTGAGAAATACGTGGAAGCACTTTGGTCGCTATGGATGGAGAATCGTCCCATTAAACCACCAGAGGGTAGGACGAAATCATACGAAGCTGTTCCATATTCATCGGTAATCACGTCTTGCTCTTTCACCACCTTGTGATTGGTGTCGCGTAATATAAGTTTGCATGATTTGTTCGCCAACACGGATGTCTCTTTATTGTTCACATTGCGATAGGCAATCAATGTTGCATGTACTGTCTGACCTGGTCGATAAATCGCCCTGTCGGTAAAAAGACTGAAAACCTCAAAATCTCTTTTTGGCGAATAATAACTGAATCCACCATGAAAGGTCGTTTCAGGACAAGCTTTGTCGTTGTCTGTAAATACATATATCCGATTGGGTTGCCTTTTGTCGTATCGATACATTGCCTCTCCTTTCTTGTCACAAGTTAGTAGGTTCACGTCATCATATCCTCCCCGATAATTGGCGTACCTCAACTTGATTTTTGCATTGGGCACAGGCAATCCCGTCGTGGCACTCAATGCAACCAATCTCACATGGTTGTCTGGCAAAAACTCATGAACTGCATACATATCGCTAACATGAAGCAAAGATCTTTCTGTCTTCATGTTGTTGTAATTAGTACTAAACTCTATGAGATATACACCCACGGGCAGGCCTCCAATCATCATGGAGTCTTTCATCACCTTGTAGTTCGGTTGCCCTAAGTATCGATGAGTCACGGCTTGTTGCGTTCCATCAACTACCAATAGTTTCTTTATCTTGGCATAATCTTGGTCATTATCTACGTTCAACTTGTTCTCACCATCTACATTCACTCTTGTTACGGTCATCGTAATCGACTGGATATTTACTATTTGGTGAATGTCAACCTTTCTTGGTGTATTCGGGAGCGATACCCCTTCGCCAATCAAGGCATTGAAACATGGTAAGGTAAGTTGGTTTTGAGCATTCCTCAACACATTCATTCGTGGCCACGCCCCCCATTTATTTAAGGCGTAATTGATATAGTTCATCTTCTCTTCAGCCGTCACGTCTTCAGCCTCATCCATGAATTGATATCGTTCAATTGCAATCTCGCCACACTCTCTCAAGTCACCATATACATTGATTAAAGAGTCTATTGCTTGCATGTATTTGGATTTCCTCATCTGTGTGTCATTTCCATAACGCTCTTTTTGCAACATCTTGAGCGCACAGATACACGCTGCCGGGCGATTATTATGGCTCAGGTAATAATCGTGCATGGTCTTAAAGTCTTCTGCCTCAAAACCAAGCACATGTAATAAGTCATTATGGAATAATTTACTGTCAGCTTCTTCGTGTACAAATGGTTCATAGCCAGTTGCCAAAACCGTTGCCAACAAATAAGGATTGCTCATCGACTTAGCATAATACTCCTTGCTTACCTTTAAGGCATCATCTCCCAAGTCGCGATTGTCACGATATATTCGTCCTAAAACACTTTGATAAACGGCTGCCAGCACATGCTTGTTAGCGGAAGCCTTAACCTCAGCATCCTTGAGTTGTTTCACAAACACTTCCATAGAATCTGGCGCAATGATGGTTTGTGCAGAAGCCCTCATCAATTGTGCCTTCAGCAAGTGCCCATAATGATTTTCCAATGTAGCTTTGGAAATGATTTTATCAAGAATTTCTATCTGCGTCTTCGGCAAATCTTTTTGCTGTGCTTCCGACACCTGTTTCCATAAAGACGTGTAACTATCTGCCATCATAGCCATAGGAAATAACAATAAGATTAAAGACACAAAAAATTTTCTCATAACCCAATATATTTAAAGCATCACTTATCTTTTTGAACAAATGCTATTTATCAAGGGCAAAGATAAAAACAATTTCCGAAACCACCAAATCTTACATGGCTATTAAGAAAAAACAACAATTTGTGTGATTATTCGGCTTCTTGCTTATATATAAATAAGGTGTCAGCCTAATTGTTTTTTTATTGACTATATCGTTCTTTATTTCCAACCTCCTTAAACAATTCCTCCATCTTTTATCCTGTCCATATTATATGTGAAGGATAAAAGATGGAGGAACTTCCATCATCATATAGTTTTTTGTCAAATCACCTCTATTCCCAGTTTCTCACATAATTGCAAACTCATTTCCTTGAGTTTGAACTTTTGGATTTTACCAGAACCCGTTAAGGGGAATTGGTCGATAAAGAACACGTACTTGGGTATCTTATATCGGGCAATCTTGCCGCGGCAAAATTCTTGCACGTCTTCCGGCTCCATTTTTACACCCTCGTTAAGGATGATGAAGGCTCCCACTGCCTCGCCGTATTTCTTGGAAGGCACGGCAGCTACTTGTACGTCTTTGATGCCTGGCATGTGATAGAGAAATTCCTCTATCTCTCGTGGATAGATGTTTTCACCGCCACGAATAATCATGTCCTTGATTCTTCCCGTGATGCGATAAAAACCGTTCTCGTCCTTGATGCCTAAGTCGCCAGAGTGTAGGAAACCGTTTTTGTCGATAACCTCTGCCGTTGCTTCGGGATTCTTATAGTAGCCTTTCATGACGTTGAATCCACGACAACACATTTCACCTTGTACGCCAACGGGACATTCCTCGCCTGTTTCGGGGTCGAGTACCTTCACCTCAACAAATGGATAATCACGACCTACGGTTGTGCAACGTTGTTCAAAAGAGTCTGCCAGACAAGTCTGTGTCATTCCAGGAGACGACTCGGTTAATCCATACACACTCGTGATGGTCATGTACATCTTCTCCGATACACGTTTCATCAATTCTACCGGACAGAGCGATCCCGCCATGATACCCGTGCGTAGGCATGAGACATCAAACATATCGAACATAGGATGGTCTAATTCGGCAATAAACATCGTGGGTACACCATAGACGGCAGTACACCTTTCTTTATGTATAGATGCCAGTACCACAAGAGGGTCGAATTTCTCCACCATCACCTCGGTACAGCCGTGGGTGAGGCAGTTCATCGTGGCAAGAACCACACCAAAGCAGTGGAAAAGAGGTACACAAACACAGAGTTTGTCATCTTGTGTGAAGCCCATGTTCTCGCCTGTAAAGTAGCCATCGTTGGCGATATTGAAGTGGGTCAGCATCACGCCCTTGGGAAATCCCGTGGTGCCGGAAGTATATTGCATGTTGCAAACATCGTGACAAGAAACCTTGCTCTTCATTTCGTTGAGATCCTCATCCTCGATGTTCTGGCCTAAGAGCAACAGTTCTGCGGTGTTGTACATTCCACGATATTTCTCCATACCGATGAACACCACATTCTTCATGTAAGGGAATCGTTCACTATGCAAATGACCGCGTTCGCAATTCCTTAATTCTGGCAGCATAGTATAGGTCATATCCACGTAGTTACAGTCCCATGTACCGTCGGTGATGCAGAGCGTGTGCATATCAGAGTCTTTACAGAGAAATTCCAACTCGTTCTGCTTATAGTTTGTATTCACCGTTACCAATACAGCACCGATTTTTGCCGTAGCATAAAGAAATGTCAGCCAGTCGGGAACGTTCGTAGCCCAAATGCCTACATTTGAACCTTTTTTCACACCGATGGCAATCAATCCTTTTGCCAGATTGTCCACGCGCTCATTAAACTTACTCCATGTGAAGCGTAGATTACGGTCTGAATATACGATGTATTCCTTGTCAGGAGTGGTCTCAGCCCAATGCTCCAACCACTGCCCGAGTGTTCGCTCAGAGAGCGTATAGCCAGCACTGCCAGTTTCAGCTGGGTAAGTGCGACGTTTTACATTTTCCTTCGTTTCCATTGTTTACTTTAAATAATTCTTTTCCAAGTATTTCCTTCTGTATGGATTAAAACTTAGAATGGAATATAAACTACAGCAAGAATCTTGGCAGGTTTGCCAGCCACACCATGTACGTGGTGTTTTACGATAGAGTCGTAGAAGATGCTGTCCCCAGCCTTGAGCGTATATTTCTCCTTGCCATATTCTATTTCGAGTTCGCCTTCGAGTACATAGATAAATTCCTCGCCTTCATGGGCAGACAACTTATATTCGAGGTTTTCCGTTGGATTGACGTCAATGACAAATGGCTCCATGTGGCGGTCAGCCTTTTGCTGAGCCAGAGGGTGATATTCCATGTGTTTGCGTGTGTCGGTGGCACCATTTGAGAAGCTGATACTACTGTCGCAGTCACGTTCTTCCGCCCGAGTTACCACGGGACCTAACGAATCGTTGTCGTCCATGAATGTGCCCAATCTGACGCCTAAAGCCCTGGCTATCTTGATTAATGGTCCCAATGAGGGAAGGTTTTGATTGGTTTCAATGGATGTGATTTGTTCGATAGAAAGACCGCTACGCTCAGAAATCTCTTCGATGGTCAGGTTTTTGGATTCTCTTATTCCTTTGATTTTGGATCCTACAATGTTGGTGTTATCAGACATAATAAAATAAATATATGTTATCTGTGTGTAAAAATTTGGTTGCAAAGTTACTCAATAGTTTTGAAAATCAAGTGCAAAAGTTATAAAAGTTAACTTGAGTACTATATTTTTTATTTAATTGGTTTTAAAAACCATGTTTTAATGGCAAATTGTTTTATCTGACGTTTTTTCATACAGGTTTCAAACGGTATCATTGTTTGGAACCATTGGTAACTATATAAGAAACCATCGGTCACTATGCTGAAAACCGTTGGTCACTATATAAGAAACCGATGGTTTCTGACAAAGGAAACAAAAACTTTTGGCTAAAAATATCTAATTATGTGATATTTTATTTGCTTTGTGCCATTATTCGGATTTTTTTCAATAATTTTGCACCAACTTTTAAATGAACGATAATCTCGATTGATGAAAAAGATATTTATAGCCGTTTTGATGGTAGCTAACACAATGTTAGCGTATGCACAAAGTGGAACAAACTCTCCATACAGCCAATATGGGTTAGGCGTGTTGTCCGACCAAACAAGTGGATTTAATCGTGGTATGAATGGTTTGGGAATCGGTTTTCGTGAACACAACCAAGTGAATTTCTTAAACCCGGCATCATATTCCGCATTAGATTCGCTTACATTCATCTTCGATGCAGGTGTGTCAGGACAAATTACCAATTTTGAGGAAAAAGGAAAGAAGAAGAATGCCAGAAATGCCGATTTCGAATATGTAGTGGCAGGTTTTCGCTTTGCTCGTCACTTAGGTGTCAGCTTCGGCCTTGTTCCCTTTACAAATGTTGGCTATTCGTATTCAAACACCGATTACGTCAGTAAGATGAAAACCGCCACGTTTACTAACAATTACAACGGAAGCGGTGGTATCCATGAGGTTTACTTAGGAGTGGGATGGGAACCCTTTAAAGGATTTTCCCTTGGTGTGAATGGTGGTTATCTATGGGGTGGCTACAGCAAGACGGTTACCAATGATTACAGCGAGTCGTCTGCCAACACCTTATCAAAAAGCTATTCGGCAGACGTGCGCAATTACAAGTTGGATTTCGGCTTGCAATATACTGCTAAATTGTCTTCCAAAGATCATTTGACATTAGGATTGACTTATTCGTTAGGACATAAGATAGGTGGAAATGCTACCTGTCAGGTCATCATGAAAAACTCCCAAACGAATGTGTCTGATACCACGAATTATCCCAAGAGCGGTGGATTAGATTTGGAATTGCCTCATATCTTTGGAGCAGGATTAGCCTTGAACCATGACAACAAATGGAAGGTGGGAGTAGATTACACCATGCAACGATGGTCGAAGGTTTCCTATCCAGAATATTCGGAAATAAACGATGCACCTGCATATACATTGAAGAATGGCCTTTTCAAAGACCGTCATAAGGTGACCGTTGGTGGCGAATATTGTCCAGATATCTCTGGAAAGAAATTTTGGAAGAGCATTCGGTATCGAGCTGGTGTTTCATACGCTACACCTTATTTAAAAATAAATGGAGCAGACGGTCCCAAGGAGATAAGTGCAAGTTTTGGCTTTGGTATTCCCATCATCAATGGCTACAATAACCGATCCATCTTAAATATCAGTGCCCAGTGGGTACGTGAAAATGCCAAGAACTTAATCACGGAAAATACTTTCAGAATCAATATCGGTCTGACGTTTAATGAGAGATGGTTCGCTAAATGGAAGATAGAGTAGTGGATAGCTCGTTTTCTCGTATATGGTTGTGCCTCCTGGTTGCATGTATGATGTTTGCCTCCTGTGAGGAACAAACAGAACATACGGCACCTGCCATTCATGACCGTGACTCTGTGGCAGTAATGGTTACGAATGGAGTAAACACGCTGATATCCGACTCAGGTCTTATCAAGTATCGCCTCGTAGCAGAACGATGGGAGGTGAACCAAACCAAGAATCCTCCACGATGGTATTTTGATAAGGGATTGTTTATGACACAGTTTGATGAGAAGTTTCATGTACAGTTGTATATACAATGTGATACGGCTTATCATTATGATACTCGCAGGCTGTGGGAATTGAGAGGAAGAGTACACGTGTTGACCAAGGATGGACTCGACTTTAAGAGCGAAGAGCTGTTCTACGACATGAACAAACGTGAATTTTATTCATATAAATACTCAACATTGATTACCCCAGAACGAACGTTGCAAGGAACATATTTCAGAAGCGACGAGACGGTTACCAACTATTATGTTTCTAACAGCAAGGGTTCGTTTGAGAAAGGTGACATCATGAACGAAGAGAAAGAAACGGAAACTACTGAGAAAAAAGATACAACAAATACTGCTCCCATCAGACAACAAGCTCAACCTCAACGTAAGTTGATGAGCAGATAACTGATGTCGGAAAAAGAAAATTCAAAATGGATGAACCAGTAAACATATCGCTCATAATAGGCATTCTTGTTACGATGGCATTCTCAGCATTCTTTTCAGGAATGGAGATTGCTTTTATTTCAAGTAACAGGATGCTTGCTGAGATGGACAAGGAAAAAAATGGATTCTCACAGAGAATGTTGTCCGTCTTTTATGCCCATCCCAATGGTTTCGTGAGTACGATGCTCGTGGGCAACAATATTGCGCTTGTGGTTTACGGAATACTCATAGCACGGTTGTTTGACAATACCATTTTCAAAGGATTGGACCCGGGTATTACCGTACCTGCCGACATTATCCTTTCTACTCTCATCGTGCTATTTACGGGAGAGTTTCTACCCAAGACGTTGTTTAAAAGCAATCCCAACAGGATGCTGAACATTTTTGCTCTGCCTGCCTACATTATTTATATTTTATTGTGGCCAGTCAGCAAATTCTCTACTTTCTTGTCTAAGATACAGTTGAGAATGGTAGGCATCAGAATAGCCAAGAAGGAAGAAGACGAGGGCTTTACCAAAGTGGACCTTGATAACTTGGTACAATCGTCTTTGGAAAATGTCAAGGACGATGATGACATTGATAATGAGGTGAAGATATTCCAGAATGCGTTGGATTTTGCCGACTTGAAAGTGAGGGATTGCATGGTGCCTCGTACTGAAATTATGGCAATAGAAAAGAATGGGTCTTTGGAAGAGCTCAAGCAATTGTTCGTAGAAAGTGGCCATTCCAAGATATTGGTATATGATGAGGATATAGACCACATCGTGGGATATATTCACTCTTCTGAAATGTTTAGGAATCCGTCAGATTGGCATGATGCCATTCTCACCATGCCCTTCGTGCCAGAGACCATGGCAGCCCGTAAGATGATGCAACTGTTCTTGCAACAGAAGAAATCCATTGGCGTGGTGATTGACGAGTTTGGCGGTACCAGTGGAATCGTATCTTTGGAAGATATTGTGGAAGAGATATTTGGCGATATTGAAGATGAGCACGACAACTTGAAATATACAGCCAGGCTTACAGAGGAAGGTGACTATCTGCTCTCTGCTCGATTGGAAATAGACAAGGTGAACGAGATGTTTGACTTGGATTTGCCGGAAAGTGATGATTACATGACTGTAGGAGGCTTGATACTACATGCGTATCAGAGTTTTCCCAAGTTGAATGAGGTGGTAAAGATAGGCAAGTTTGAGTTTAAAATCATCAAAAACACCATGACGAAGATTGAGTTGGTGCAGTTGCACATATCGGAAAGGTGATGGAATATTGATAATATTTGACATGAAAATAGCCGTGGAGTGCGTAAAACTTGTAATTTTTAAGGTGAAAATTCCTTAGTTTAAGAAGTTTTTCGTAACTTTGTGCGCTTTTTGTGCAATATAGTTTGAAATAAATAATAATAAATAATTAAAAAAATGGCAGCAATTGGAAAAATTAGAAGCTGGGGCCCAGTGTTAGTAAGTGTAATAGCATTGGCTCTATTTGCATTCATTGCCGAGGAACTGTTCCGTTCTTGCGAGTCCACTCGCAATGACCAACGTCAGCAAGTCGGTGAAGTCTTGGGAGAGAAAATCAATGTTCAGGATTTTCAGAAGTTAGTTGATGAGTACACTGAAGTCATCAAGATGCAACAAGGAACTGAACAATTGAATGAAGATCAAATGAACCAAGTGAAAGACATGGTGTGGAACTCATTTGTTCAGTCAAAGATTATCGAGGGCGAAGCTAAGAAATTAGGCTTGACCGTTACCGATGCTGAGATGCAGAACATCTTGAAGGAAGGAACCAATCCCATGTTGATGCAAACTCCTTTCGTTAATCAGCAAACAGGTCGCTTTGATGCCAATGCCCTGCAACGTTTCCTCGCAGAGTACAAGAAGAATACCAACCCACAGATGGCTAAGCAATATGATGCTCTGTACAGATATTGGACATTCATCGAAAAGACACTCAGACAGCAACTCCTTTCTCAGAAATACCAAGCATTGTTAGGCAATTGCTTGCTTTCTAACCCCGTTGAGGCAAAGATGGCTTTTGAAGGTGAGAATGAGGAAAGTCAAATTCAATTGGCTGCATTCCCATATTCAAGCATTGACGATAGCAAGGTAGAGGTATCTGAGAGCGAGATGAAGGCTAAGTTTGATGAGTTGAAAGCTCGTTTCGACCAACCTGTAGAAAGCCGTGACGTGAAGTATGTTGACATCCAGGTTGATGCTTCTGCTGCCGACCGTGCTGCTTTGCAGAAAGATTTTGCTGACTATTCTCGTATGTTGGCTGAAGAAGCTGATCCTTCTAACGTGGTTCGTAAGGCTACATCATTGATTAGCTACTTGGGACTTCCTGTTTCTAAGGATGCTTTCCCAAGAGACATAGCCAATCGTTTGGATTCTATCGCCGTAGGTGCTGTTTATGGACCAGTAGAGAATAAGTCTGACAATACACTCAACTTGATTAAGTTGGTGGCAAAGCAACAGTTGCCTGACTCTGTACAGTATCGCCAGATTCAAGTTGGTGGCAAGGATGCTGCCGATGCTCACAAGCGTGCAGACTCAATCTTCACTGCTTTGAATGCCGGTGCAGACTTTGAGGCAATTGCCAAGAAATATGGACAGACTGGTGAAAAGACTTGGATGGTTACCAGCCAATACCAGAACGCTCCTTCTATGGATACTGACACGAAAGGCTATATTAATAGCTTGAATACAATGAATGTGAATGAGCTGAAGAATATCTCTCTTGCACAGGGTAATATCATCATTCAGGTGCTTGACAAGAAAAACTTCATCACGAAATATACAGCAGCTGTTGTGAAGAAGACCATCGACTTCTCTAAAGATACTTATTCTAAGGCTTACAATAAGTTCTCTTCATTCGTAAGTGCCAATCGTTCATTAGATGACATCGTAAAGAATGCTCAGAAGAGTGGTTATCAGGTAAGAGACTTGAAGGATGTTACCACATCTCAACACAATTTGGCTGGTATTCACAGCACTCGCGATGCTTTGAAATGGTTGTTTGAGGCAAAGGAAGGCGAAATTTCTCCTATGTATGAGTGTGGAAACAACAATCACTTGTTGGTTTGTGCCTTGGAGAAGATTCATCCAATTGGCGTTCGCTCTATGAAAGACGAGCAGGTAAGCGAGTTTATCAAGGCTGAAGTAATCAAAGACAAGAAGGCTGCCCAACTGATTGAAAAGGCAAAGGGTGTGAATAGCATCAATGCTGCAAAGGCGAAGGGTGCAAACATCTCTGATGTAAACCAGGTAACTTTCGGTGCTCCAGTATTTGTTCCTGCTACGGGTGCAAGCGAACCCGCTTTGTGTGGTGCTGTTGCAGCTACGGCAAAGGGTAAGTTCTCTGCCCAACCTGTAAAAGGTAATTCTGGTGTGTACTTGTTCCAAGTTGTAAATAAGACCAAGCGTCCTAACAAGTTTGATGCAAAGGCAAGTGAAGCTCGTCTTCGTCAGAAGGCAATGCAATATGCAGGTGGATTTACCAATGAGCTTTACTTGAAAGCAAAGGTTGTAGATAACCGTTATCTCTTCTTCTAATTAGAGGAGATATACAAAAGAGGGGGAATGTTCGTCATTCCCCCTCTTTTGTATATCTTGGTATCAAAAAATAGTTTTTTTAATAATCCTCATCGTCAGATACATCCTCAGCCTCAAGGTTCAAGTCTTCTGGGTCAGTTTCAAATGTGGTACGATAACTCTCTTCCGTTAACTTGTCTTCATCGTAATCATCCTCATCGTCAATGTCGTTGTAGTGATCTTCGATTTCTTCAAGTTCATCATCATTGTCGATGTCTTCATCATCTTCGTTGTAATTGCCCTCATTGTCGTAGTTGATATGAGGTTTGATAGCTTCTGGTTTCTCCTTGGCAAAGATTGCCTCTACCCAAGAGCCCTTGGCGATTTCCAATACTTCAAATCCATCGTTCACTTTCTTCTCATACATTCCACCAGGTTTGTGGAGCCTGTCTTTAGGAAGAGTTGTCGTACTGATGTCGAAGCCACTTTCGATGATGTCTTGAATGCTTTGGGAAAGAGACTCCCAGCCACCGCCAAAATTCCTGTCGATTACTTCCAATAATTTAGCAGCCGAAATGTGACGGATGTTCTCGTAAGTCAAGTCGGTAACTCTCATAATGGGACGTTTCTTGATAGCCCATTTGGTTTTTGAACTCTCGTCCACCCGTATTACGCCTATTTTAAAACCACGAGCTTCATATTTGGAAATAACTTCTGGCTTATCGATTTTCACCTCTTCCAATTCGAATGCACTACGTAAGATATCAGTATAATGGCGGAAGTTGTCTTTGAGATCAGCATCTTTCTCTGCGGCTTCCCACATGCGAAAGACATCATTTTCTTGAATATCCCAAACATTACTCTTTGTTAGAGTTTTCAAGGTCAAAATACTTTTGTCTTTTTGTTTCATATAAATTGATATGTTAGTTTTTATTTTAATTTTCTGTTGAATGTTTCTGAGTCATCTTGTTCGTTAAGAGTTATGTCGTATGTTTGAATGGTATCGTGATATAAACTCCATACTTGTTGCAAAATTACAATATAATATTTAATTTGCAAGTTTTTGGGTTATTATTTTTATCTTTCTCGCAAAAACAATGCTTGAAAATGCTTAGATGTGAAATTTGGCATTGATTTATAAAAAACTATTGGCGAAAGATGTGGTCTGAAATGTTTTTTGATTAACTTTGCAAATGAATAACATATAATAATAGAAAATGAGTAGAAAAAAGAGACCGATGCCAGTTTTTGAGAACGTGACCATTACCGATACGGCTGCCGAGGGTAAATCGCTTGTGCGTATTACCATCCCTGCCCACGACGGTACAGAAGAGTCACAACTGGTAGTGTTTGTTCCTTGGTGTGTACCAGGAGATGTGGTTGACTTGCAGATTAAGCGAAAAAAACATAGTTATGCAGAGGCTGAGGTTGTCAGGTTTCGCAAATACAGTGATGTGAGAGAAAAGCCTATGTGCCAGCATTTTGGTGTTTGTGGAGGGTGTAAATGGCAAAACCTACCATATTCCGAACAACTGAAGATGAAGCAACAGCAGGTTTACGACCAACTCACACGTATTGGTCATTTGTCTTTGCCTGCTCCTGGAACCGTATCCGAAGACGGAGTGGAATTTAAGAATATATTAGGGTCGGTAAAGACACGTGAATATAGAAACAAACTTGATTTTGGCGCATCTAATCGTAGATACCTTACACGAGAGGAAATAGATAGTGGGGTAGAGTATTCCAGAGACGCACTTGGCTTTCATATTACGGGTGCTTTTGACAAGATATTGCCCATTGAAAAATGTTGTCTGATGGATGATTTGCATAATCACATCAGAAACGAAATCAGAGATTACTCCCTGCAACATGGGATTTCTTTCTTTGACCTTCGTCAGCAAACGGGATTGTTACGAGACGTTATCATCAGAAATTCTAACTCTGGTGAATGGATGGTCATCATTCAGTTCAAGTTTGAACAACCTTCACAAATGCCAGACGAGGCAAGGGGATTGTTGCAACATATCGCTGATACGTTTGAGGAAATCACGTCTTTGCTATGGGTGGATAATCAGAAATGTAATGATACTTTTTTCGACCTCGAAACACATGCTTTCAAAGGCGCAAACCATATCTTTGAGATTATGGAAGACCTGCGTTTCAAAGTGGGACCTAAAAGTTTCTATCAGACCAATACCGAACAGGCTTACCATCTCTATTCTGTGGTACGCGATTTTGCTTTTTCTGGACTTAAAGATTCCACGCCTCCTCTTATCTATGATTTATATACAGGCACGGGAACCATTGCCAATTTCGTAGCTAAAAAAGCAAGTCGTGTGATAGGCATTGAGTATGTACCCGAAGCGATTGAAGACGCAAAGGTAAACTCTACTATCAATCACATAGATAATACCCTCTTCTTTGCAGGAGACATGAAAGACTTGCTGACAGATGAGTTTATTGAACAACATGGTCGCCCAGACGTAATCATTACCGACCCTCCACGCGCTGGAATGCATCCTGATGTGGTGGAAACCATCATGAGAGCAGCTCCAAACCGTATCGTGTATGTAAGTTGCAATCCTGCAACACAAGCGAGAGACCTCGAACGCTTGACAGAACAATACAAGATAGTAACCGTTCAGCCCGTTGATATGTTCCCACATACTCCTCATGTAGAGAATGTGGTACTCTTGAAGCGACTCGACGAATAAGTGGGCAAAAAAATCATTTGTATATATATATTAATAATGTGTAAATTTGTAAGCATTAAAAATAATGTTTATCTTTGCAAATGAAATATAAATTGTAAAAAAGTATAATTATGAAAAAGTTTTATTTGTCAATGCTCTTGGCAATGGTTACTATTAGCTCTTTTGCACAAGAAAAAAAGACGATTCAATTACCCTCTTGGCTTACTGACGTGAAACTGAGTGGATATGGTATGCTGCAATACCAAGGCTTAGATAAGGAAGATGCCAAGGAGAATGCTTTCAACTTGCGCTTGTTGCGTTTATCTCTCGAAGGCAGAATCAAGCAAGATTGGTATTGGAAGATGCAACTCCAAATCAACGGAAACATTTCGTCGCTCAATGCTTCTCCACGTATCGTTGATGCTTTTGCTGAATGGCAGAAGTATAAATTCTTCATGGTGAAAGCTGGTCAGTTCAAGCGCCCGTTTACTTTTGAGAACCCAATGCATCCTATCACACAAGGATTCATGTCTTATTCACGACCCGTGTCTAAGTTGGCTGGATTCTCAGATCGTACAGGCGAACACGCAAGCAACGGCCGTGATATTGGTTTGCAGATTCAGGGTGACTTCCTTCCCAATGCAGCTGGCAGAAACTTGCTTCACTACCAAGTGGGTGTGTTCAATGGTGAAGGTATCAACCAAAAGGACAAAGACAATAAGAAAGACTTTATCGGTGGTATTTGGGTGATGCCTATCCCAGGATTGCGCATTGGTGCGTTTGGATGGACAGGTACACGCTATATGACGACATCAGAAACCGTTAATGGCTCACTCGATGTTGTCTCTAAGACAGAAAGTGTTCGAAAGAATCGTTATGCTTTTTCTGCTGAATATGCTCAAAATGATTGGACTTTCCGTTCGGAATATATTCATAGCCAGGGTTATGCTGCCAACAAGGACAAGGGTGACAAGGCTGATGGTTTCTATGCACTTGCCATTGCTCCTATCATTAAGAACAAGATGCACGCTAAGGTTCGTTACGATGTGTATCGTGACCAAAAGACATGGGGTTCTTCCAAGACCTACTACGAGGTGGGAGCCGATTATCTGTTTTCAAAGAACTTGCAGGTAAATTTGGAATATGCTCGTGTAAATGAGAGAGCCACCCATTCCAATTATAATCTCGTTGACGTAGAACTTGATTTCAGGTTCTGACACGAAATCTTTATGTATATTTAAATACAATCTTATATGAATAACATTCCAAGTGTATTTTGGTTGGTGCCAATTGCATCGGTAGTTGCCTTATGCATGGCATGGTTTTTCTTTAAGAGCATGATTCAGGCAGACGAGGGAACGCCTCGTATGCGTGAGATTGCTAAGTATGTACGTGATGGCGCTATGGCGTACTTGAAACAACAGTACAAAGTGGTGCTATATGTGTTTATTGCCTTGGCTGCCCTCTTTGCTTTCATGGCTTACGGTATGGGCGTACAAAACCCATGGGTACCCTTTGCCTTCTTGACGGGTGGTTTCTTCTCTGGATTGGCAGGATTCTTTGGAATGAAGACTGCTACATACGCGTCTGGTCGTACAGCCAATGCTGCTCGTAAGAGTCTTGATGCTGGTTTGAAGATTGCTTTCCGCTCCGGTGCAGTAATGGGACTCACCGTGGTTGGTCTTGGCTTGCTCGACATTGCCATTTGGTTTATCGTGCTCAATCGTTTTGATCCGGATGGCCTCATTTCTATCACTACTACCATGCTGACTTTCGGTATGGGTGCTTCTACACAAGCCTTGTTTGCTCGTGTAGGTGGTGGTATCTATACCAAAGCTGCCGACGTAGGTGCCGACATTGTGGGTAAGGTTGAGGCTGATATTCCAGAAGACGATCCACGTAACCCCGCCACCATTGCAGACAACGTGGGTGATAACGTGGGCGATGTAGCTGGTATGGGAGCCGACCTTTATGAGAGCTATTGCGGAAGTATTCTTTCTACTGCTGCCCTTGGTGCTGCCGCCTTTGCAATGGTACCTGAGATGCAACTCAAGGCTGTGGTTGCTCCAATGCTTATCGCAGCCGTTGGCGTGTTCCTTTCTTTGTTCGGCATTTTCCTCGTTCGTACCAAAGAGGGTGCTACCATGAAAGATTTGCTTCATTCATTGGCTTTGGGTACTAACGTATCCGCCGTACTTATTGCTGCTGCTACATTTGCCATCTTATATTTGCTCGGCATAGAAAACTGGCTGGGCTTGTCATTCTCTGTGATTTCTGGTCTTGCAGCTGGTGTTATCATCGGACAGGCTACAGAGTATTACACTTCTCATTCTTATAAACCTACCCAAAAGATTTCCGAGGCAGGTCTTACGGGATCAGCTACCGTAATTATCAAGGGTATAGGTACGGGTATGATTTCTACTTGTATTCCCGTGATTACCATTGGTGTAGCCATTATGCTCAGTTATATGTGTGCCAACGGTTTCGACCTTAGCATGTCTTCTCAGAGTCTTGCTCACGGTCTTTATGGTGTGGGTATCGCTGCTGTAGGTATGCTCTCAACGTTAGGTATCACATTGGCTACCGATGCTTACGGTCCTATTGCCGACAATGCCGGTGGTAATGCAGAGATGAGTGAGTTGGGTGAGGAAGTGCGCCATCGCACGGATGCTCTTGATGCTCTTGGTAATACAACTGCCGCTACTGGAAAGGGATTTGCCATTGGCTCTGCCGCTCTTACAGCCTTGGCTTTGCTTGCTTCTTACATTGAAGAGATTAAGATTGCCATGACTCGTGCAGGAGTAATGATGGAAAATGTAAAGGGTGAGGCTATTGATGCCGCACAAGCTACGATTCCCGACTTCATGAACTTCTTCCAGGTTAATTTGATGAATCCCAAAGTACTTGTCGGTGCTTTCATCGGTGCTATGGCTTCATTCCTGTTCTGTGGACTTACCATGGAGGCTGTGGGACGTGCCGCACAGAAAATGGTAGTAGAAGTACGTCGTCAATTTAAAGAAATTGCTGGTATTCTCGAAGGTACTGGTACTCCTGATTATGGTCGTTGTGTAGAAATCTCTACTCGTGCCGCTCAGCATGAGATGATATTCCCCTCAATCCTTGCCATCATCATTCCTATTATCGTAGGATGTGTACTTGGCGTAGCTGGTGTGCTCGGCTTGCTCGTAGGCGGATTGGCATGTGGATTCACCCTTGCCGTGTTCATGGCTAATGCTGGTGGCGCATGGGACAATGCCAAAAAGAACGTCGAGGAAGGTAACTTTGGCGGAAAAGGCTCATTTGCACATAAGGCTACTATCGTAGGCGACACCGTGGGCGATCCATTCAAGGATACAAGCGGCCCTTCACTCAATATTTTGATTAAGTTGATGTCAATGGTCAGCATTGTAATGGCTGGATTGACGGTCGCATTTATTTAAAACACCAATAAGATAAGTGAAAATAAATGGATTTCAACGATTTCCTAAATTTTCACTTATCTTTTTTGGGTATATGGCGTTTTTTTGTTACTTTTGCAACACAATACACTAAATAATGAATTATGGCTAGCTTTAACGAAAAAAAACGTCATCATCATCATCACAATGATGCTTCCGAGGTGTTTAAGAAAAAAGCACTGAAAGCCAAGAAGCGTAAGGACTTCTTGGAGAAAGCAACCTTTTTCTTATTAATGGTCTTGGCTGCTCTTGTGGTAATCGGTGTCTTCTATGCCTATACATTTGGGTAATTATATATCACAATGAGTAATTTAGGTGTAACAAGATAAAAAGCAATCAAATCAATGATTGCTTTTTTATTGTTGTTAGTATCTTGTAGCTTTTGAGATTCATTTAGAAATAAAAAAATCAAGAACGTTTCACAACGCTCTTGATACGAATTTTTAACTAACTTATTATCAACTATTCATTACTCATTACTTTCTGCTTGCAAAGATATGAATATTTTTCATTAGTCGTTATCATTTTGATAGGAAAACTAACGTAAACGTTTACGATAGTCAAATTGCTTATATGAAATAAAGTTATATTTTTAGGCGAATATCAATGGTTGTTTCAATAAAATAATGTATATTTGCAACAATTATAAATCGTGACGTATGAAACAGCGCAGAATATCGTTAAAAGATTTAGCTAAGGAGTTGAATGTAAGTATAGCCACGGTTTCTCGTGCATTGAGGGGAAGTCATGAGGTGGGAGAGGAGATGACACGCAAGGTAAAAGAACTTGCCAAGAAGTTAAACTATCGTCCTAATCCCTTTGCCCAAAGTCTTCGTCGGGAAGCACCGAGAGTTATAGGTGTCATTGTGCCCAATTTGGTTACTCATTATTATGCCTCTGTCTTAGATGGTATAGAAGATTATGCTTCCCGCAATGGTTATTCGGTGATCTCAGCCAACAGTCATGAGAATCATGAGATTGAGGAGAAGGCTATTGATAATTTCGTTTCCATGCACGTAGAAGGTATAATAGCTTGCTTGGCACAAGATACTGTTGATTACCATCATTTTGAGGAGATTCATGAGATGGGACTACCTCTTGTCTTTTTCGCACGTACTTGTTTGCCTGATAAGTTCTCTCAGGTAGTTGCTAATGGAGATGAGGCTGCATACGAAGCTACTTGTCATTTGATAGAATCAGGCAGCAAGCGCATTGCCTTTATTGGAGGTCCCAATCACCTTGATATGGTTCGCAGACGTAAACACGGGTATTTGGAGGCATTGCGTGAACATAAGATTCCGATAGACCGTTCTTTGGTGGCTTGCGATAAGATTGATTTCAACGTTGCCCGTGACGTTACCATTCAGATGCTCAAAAGCGACAACCGTCCAGATGCTATCCTTGCCTTTAATGACATCATCACATACGCAGCCTTTGACGCTATCAAGTCTATGAAACTTCAAATCCCTGATGATGTGGCAATCATAGGTTTTACCGATGGCGACAGTGCTGCATTCGTTACTCCACGTCTTTCCGCTATTATGGATCAGGCACATGTGCAAGGAGTGAAAGCCTGTGAGTTACTCTTACGCAATATCAATGGCGACACAAAAATATATAGAGAAGTGGTTCCGATGATTTTGAAAATTCGAGAAAGTAGTGAGAAAACTAAATAAATGATATGAAAAAGTTATCTTTCATCCTGTTCTTTTTTACCGTATGTAATGTTTTAACCCATGCTCGCGAACGAAGTTGTTTCGATGAAGGATGGTTGTTTACCCTGGGCAACGATGAGAAAATGGCCCAAGTAGATTATAATGATTCCCAATGGAGAAGACTTGAATTGCCACACGATTGGGCTATCGAGGGCGACTTTTCTGCATCTAATCCTTCTGGGGCAGGTGGTGGAGCTTTGCCTGGTGGTATTGGTTGGTATCGGAAACATTTCAAGGTAACAGACGCTGCTCAGTTTGATAAGTATTTCATTGAATTTGATGGAGTCTATATGAATTCTTCAGTTTATCTGAATGGACATCTGTTGGGATTCCGTCCTTACGGTTATAGTTCTTTTGAGTACGATATGACTCCTTATTTGAATAAGGATGGTGATAATGTGCTTTCCGTGAAGGTGGACAATAGCGACCAACCCAATTCCCGTTGGTATAGTGGATGTGGTATTTATCGTCATGTATGGCTCACCAAGACCCATGCCCTGCACGTAGCTCATTGGGGAACTCACGTAGTTACCACCCCAAAGGGCAATCTCACCGTTACCGTAGAATTAAAAAACGAGTCTTCTTTCCAAGTTCGTCCTCTAATTCGTCACACCGTATATGATAATAAAGGTAAGGTGGTAGCAACCAAAAAAGGTAATTCTACCACCCAGACATTGAAGGTAAAGAATCCTCTTTTGTGGTCGATTGATCAGCCAAATGTTTATAACGTGAAAACGGAAATCCTTGTCAATAAGCAGGTTGTAGATGAGTATTACACCACGACGGGGTTCCGTTCTTTCCAGTTTGATGTCAACAAAGGTTTCTTCCTCAATGGCAAATCCATGAAAATCAATGGTGTGTGCAATCATCACGACCTTGGTTGTTTGGGTGCTGCTCTCAATGAAGATGCCCTTCATCGTCAACTGGTAATATTAAAAGAGATGGGGTGCAATGCAATTCGTTGTTCTCATAACCCTCCTGCACCTGAATTACTGAATATGTGCGATACGATGGGATTCATCGTTATGGATGAGAGTTTTGATATGTGGCGACGCAGAAAGACACAAAACGACTATGCCCGTTTCTTTGACGAGTGGCACGAACGTGATTTGACCGATTTGGTGCTACGTGACAGAAACCATCCTTCTATCTTGATGTGGAGCATAGGCAATGAAGTGTTAGAACAATGGTCATCCGCAGAGGCAGATACGCTGACGTTAGAACAGGCAAACCTGATTCTCAACGCCGGTCACGATGCGTCAACGTTAGCACAAGAAGGAGAGATGAGTGTTAATTCCTTGCTGACAAAACACTTGGCAGAGATTGTACGTAGATACGACAATACCCGCCCCATTACGGCAGGATGCAACGAACCCAATCCCAACAACCATTTATTTAAGAGTGGAGCCATAGACATCATAGGTTTTAATTATCATAGACAATGGATTAAAGATGTGCCTACCAACTTCCCCGGCAAGCCTTTTATCATGACAGAGAGTGTTTCCGCTTTGCAAACACGTGGCTATTATCGTATGCCAAGCGACTCTATTTACATCGCCCCAGACCGTTGGGATAAGCCTTTCACTGATCCTTCTATGATGTGTAGCGCATACGACAATTCACATGCTCCGTGGAGCTCTACTCATGAGGAAACTTGGGAAATCGTCAAGCATACTCCTTATTGCGGCGGACAATTTATTTGGACAGGATGGGATTATTTGGGTGAGCCTACGCCTTACGGATTCCCAGCCCGCAGTTCTTACTTTGGTATTATCGACTTGGCAGGTTTCCCGAAAGACGCATATTATATGTATCAAAGTGAATGGACCAATCAAGATGTGCTCCATCTCTTCCCGCATTGGAACTGGATTCCTGGACAAACCATTGATATGTGGTGTTATTATAACAATGCCGATGAAGTGGAACTTTTCATCAATGGGCGTTCGCAGGGTGTCAGAAGTAAGAAGGACGACCATCAATATCACGTGATGTGGAGAGTTACCTTTGAACCTGGTGAAGTGAAAGTAGTATCTCGTAAAGCTGGCATTCAGGTGGCAGAACAAGTCATTAAAACGGCAGGAAGTCCTTACCAGATTCGTCTGACAACCGACAGAAACAGTTTGCAAGCCAATGGCAAAAACCTTGCTTTTGTCACGGTAGAGGTGGTTGATAAAGATGGCAACCTATGTCCAAATGCCGAAAACCAAATCTTCTTTGATGTTGAAGGAGCAGCTACCATCGCCGGAGTGAACAATGGTTGCCAAACTTCTATGGAGCGATTTAAGGACAACAAGCGCAAGGCTTTCTTTGGCAAGTGTCTTGTAGTTCTGCAATCAGCCAAGCAAAAGGGAAATATCAAACTGACTGCCAAGGGTGTTGACTTGAAAGAAGCCGCGTTAAACATAACTTGCAAATAACCATTGATAGATGAGTGAACCGTTAGCAGAACGAATGCGTCCCCATACGCTCGACCAATACGTGGGACAGAAACACTTAGTTGGTGAGGGGGCTGTCTTACGTAAGATGATTGATGCGGGAAGAATCTCGTCATTTATCCTTTGGGGACCTCCAGGCGTGGGAAAAACAACGTTGGCACAAATCATTGCCAATAAGTTGGAAACACCGTTCTATACGTTAAGTGCGGTGACCAGTGGCGTGAAGGATGTGAGAGACGTGATAGAACGTGCCAAGAACAATCGTTTTTTCAATTCGCGTTCACCCATTCTCTTCATCGATGAAATCCATCGTTTTAGCAAGTCGCAACAAGACTCCCTGCTTGGGGCTGTAGAGCGAGGAACGGTTACGCTGATAGGAGCCACGACGGAGAACCCTTCCTTTGAGGTTATTCGTCCATTGTTGTCTCGTTGCCAACTTTACGTGTTGAAACCTCTTGAGAAAGACGATTTGCTGGAATTACTTCATCGTGCCATTGATGAAGATGTGGAATTGAAAAAGAAGAAGATTGTCTTAACCGAAACCAATGCGATGCTTCGGTTCAGTGGTGGAGATGCACGTAAACTCCTCAATATCTTGGAATTGGTGGTTGAGGCAGAAGACACCGACCAAATAGAAATTACCGATGAAAAGGTGGTCAATCGTCTTCAGCAAAATCCTTTGGCATACGATAAGGACGGAGAAATGCACTACGACATTATCTCTGCCTTTATCAAGAGCATCCGTGGCAGCGACCCTGATGCGGCTTTGTATTGGATGGCTCGAATGATTGAGGGTGGGGAAGACCCGCAATTCATTGCCCGTCGTTTGGTCATCAGTGCTGCCGAAGATGTTGGCTTGGCGAATCCCAATGCCTTGTTGTTGGCAAATGCCGCTTTTGATGCGGTCATGAAATTAGGTTGGCCAGAAGGACGTATTCCCTTGGCAGAGGCAGCCGTGTATCTTGCCACCAGTCCTAAGAGCAATTCTGCTTACTTGGGCATAGACACCGCTTTGGGATTGGTACGTGAAACGGGCAACCAACCCGTTCCCCTGCATCTGCGCAATGCACCAACAGCGTTGATGAAACAGTTGGGCTACAGTGATGGGTATAAGTACAGCCACGATTATCCCGGGCATTTTGTAGAGCAACAGTTCTTACCCGACCAATTGAAAGACACCCGTATCTGGCACGCTCAACATTCTCCATCCGAAGAACGATTGTACCAATGGATGTTAACCTGTTGGGGCAATCGGTTTAAGGAATAGAAAAGGCAATATATAAAATAACCATTGGTCACACACATGGTGACCAATGGTTACTTATATGGTAACCGTTGGTTTCTTATATAGTGACCAACGGTTTCTTTCAATGTGAAAAGTTGGGAACGAGTTTTCTAAAGCATATATTGAGTTTTTCTAAACATACTGTTTAGCTTTGGTAAAGATAGTGTTCGTCTTTGGCAAAGACCATGTTCATGCTTTCTATTTATGCCTTTTAATCATGAAGAAACCTAAGCGATGGGTCTTGCCTTTCTTGTTAAGCGATTTCAAAACATAGAAACCTTCCTTCACGTCGCTCACGTTGGCAGTTTTCCCTCTATACGGTTTCAGTGCAATCATCTTTCCTTGAAGCGTCTCAATGGAAACCATATCGGCATCGAGAACGGAGCCTTTTTCTGGAAGATCCAATAGATGTCCATTGCAAGACAGTAGTTGGGCATTCGGTACTTGAGCTATTTCGGGCTGATGGCTCTGCAATGGCGCACTCTCGTTGCCGTATCTGTCCATTGCCGTTACGGCAAAGTATTTGTCTTTGATGTTCTTGTCGAAATGAATCTGCGTATTTGTCAGTCGGGTGGCTATGAGATTCTTTCCGTTGTTGATGTCAACGGGACATTGGTTGCTGCTATACACATTATATAATATATAAGGAGCATCACCTTTGTTCGCGCTTCCTTCCCAATAGAGCGAGTTTCCTTGTATCTTCAGAGAGGTGGGTGATGAGGGAGAAGTGGCGTTTGCCCACGTCATGGGAGGAATGAGGGAAGGATAAGGGCAGAATCTCTTGGCAAAACTATAGATACCCTTGGTGTCATCAGTGAGAAACTTTCCCCTGAAATAGGTGTGTCCCAATCCGTATTGTCGCAACACCTCCATCTCTTGTGTAATGGTTGACAACGCCCAGTTGCCTTCACGAGGAGACAAGAAATAGATTCCCAAACCAGGTGCGACGATTTTCCCATGACTCTGTTCTGCCCAATCAATGGCAAAAGGGAAGAATTGTTCGCCCTTGAAATACATCATGGGGAAGAGCTCGTCCATCAATCCGTCTCTCAACCATGCTTGTGCGTCTTGGCAACCTTTGTCGTAAGCATTCCAACCATGCGACCAATATCGGGATAAGTCACTGTATTTACCGATAGGCGAACAACTCATTTTCACCCAAGGTTTCAGTTGTTTTACCTTATCGTGGATGGCTCTTACTATATTGGTGATGTATTGCCTTCCTTGATGCTTGCTCACCTTCACCCTCCATGTCTCAGGGTATCTGATATAGTCGAGATGTATTCCGTCAATGTCGTAATTGCGAGTAATCTCTTCGCATAAGTCGGCAAGATAACGTGCCGTTTGCGCATCTTCTGGATTCATGTAACCTTCATCACCAATCTTCTTGATGAGTTTCGGAAACCGCTTCCGCAATTGAGCGCAACCCTTGCCGTTCCATTTTCCGACAGGCATGGTTACCACCCACGCATGTATTTCCATTCCACGTTTATGACATTCGTCTATTGCGAATTGCAAGGCATCATATCCCGGACTTATCCCAGGCTTACCGCTCAGGCAACCATCCCAAGGCTCGTAGAGAGAAGGGTAGATTACCGTTCCCCTGATACGAGTTTGCAGAAGTACGGTATTGATTCCAGCCTTCTTGTATTGGTCGAGTATGGTGCAAAGCTCTTGCCGTTGCATTTCCGTTCCGTTGCCGTTGTATGAATAACTGTGAGGCCAGTCCAACCCACCGATGGTAGTCAGCCAAACGGCTCTCACTTCATATTTAGGTGCTTGTGCGTTTGCGTAAAGGCAAAGAGCCAATAGCAGAGCGATTATTTGTATTTTTCTCATGAATTTCTGTAATTGAGTTGCAAAGATACGGTTTAATTTTCAAATTAAAACTAAATTTTGCGAGTCGTTGCTAAAAATTCGCGTAATTAATTGTTTTACTCGAAATATTTTCTTATTTTTGGTGAATAATTGTCATTGAAACAGTTTTATATCATGAAAAGATTACTTATATTATGCGGCTTGATGTGGACGATGTCTGCTTCTTTTGCGCAAGTACGTACTGAGAAATTCATCAAGAATTGGGAGTTCTCCCGTGACAAGCAAGAATGGAAAAAAGTTTCCGTACCACACGATTGGGCTATAGATGGACCCTTCGACAAGAAATGGGACATGCAGGTGGTTGCTATCGAGCAAAACGGTGAAAAGGAAAAGAGCGAGAAAACTGGTCGTTCGGGCGCTTTGCCGTGGATAGGCGAAGGTTTTTATCGCACGACAGTCCATATTGGCAAGACAGAAAAGGCAGAATTGCTCTTCGATGGAGCCATGAGCGAACCTGTTGTCTATGTCAACGGAAAAGAGGCTGGACGTTGGGCGTATGGCTATAATGCTTTCCGTGTAGATATCACTCCCTTCTTGAAGGTAGGAGATAACCAGATAGAGGTGGATTTGAAGAATGTAGAGCAGAGCAGTCGCTGGTATCCTGGCGGTGGACTTTATCGTCCCGTGACGCTTATCTTGAAAAACCGCACTTCCATTCGTGACTGGGGAACATATATGCGCACCATTGATGCCAATACCCAATGGGCAAAGCTGAGCGTAGATACTCAGGTGGACGGTGTGGAGCAAGGCGGTAATCTTGCCGTAGAGGTTTCCATCATGAACCCAAAAGGCTACGTAGAGATTGCGGGACACTCTGGCGTAAAAGCCGACGGTCTGGTACATCTCGACATGGAAATGAAAAAGCCACAGCTGTGGTCACCAGAGTCACCTTTCTTATATAAGATGGTTACCCGTTTGTATCGCGACAACCAAGTGATAGATGAGCAAGTGCAAAACGTGGGTATTCGTACATTGGCTTATAGCAAGGAAAAAGGTTTCCAATTGAATGGCGTTTCCAGAAAGTTTAAAGGTGTTTGTCTGCATCACGACTTAGGACCTCTTGGTGCTGCTGTCAATAAGGCTGCGCTTATCCGCCAAGCCAAGATATTGAAAGACATGGGATGCGATGCTATTCGTACAGCCCATAATATGCCTTCTGCCATGCAGATGGAAGTGTACGATTCGTTGGGCATGATGGTGATGGCAGAGAGCTTTGATATGTGGATTTATCCTAAATGTAAGAATGGCTATGCTCGTTTCTTTAAGGAGTGGAGCGACAAGGACATTGAAAACTTGGTGAGACATCATCGCAATCATCCCTCGCTCGTGATGTGGAGCATAGGCAACGAGATTCCCGAACAGTGGAGTGAGGAAGGCGTGAATATCTCCAAGCGTTTGCAAGACATTTGCCATAGGTTAGACCCCTCACGCCCCGTTACGCAAGGCATGGATAGGGTAGAGTCCGCATTGAAGTCTGGCTTTGCACAGGTGATGGACGTGCCTGGATTCAACTATCGAGTACATAAGTATGATAAGAGCATCAGTCAGTTGCCTGTAGGATTCCTTCTTGGTTCAGAAACAGCTTCTACGGTAAGTTCTCGTGGTGTTTATAAATTCCCTGTGAAAGTATCCAATAGAGCCACTTATCCAGACGGACAATGTACGGGTTATGATACGGAGTATTGCTCATGGAGTAATTTGCCAGAGGCAGACTTCTACATGCAAGATGAGCGTCCTTGGTTGATAGGACAATTTGTCTGGACGGGATTCGATTATTTAGGAGAGCCTACACCTTATGATGGCTATTGGCCCTCAAGAAGTAGTTATTTCGGTATTTGTGACTTGGCGGGATTGCCCAAGGACAGGTATTATCTCTATCGCTCGATATGGAACACCGAGGAACACACCATTCACCTCTTGCCACATTGGACATGGAAAGACCGTAAGGGTAAGGTAACGCCAGTGTATTGCTATACCGATTATCCTTCAGCAGAATTGTTTGTCAATGGCAAGAGCCAGGGACGATTGACGAAGAAATCAACCCTTCAGCCATCATCCTCAACGAGTGAGAAAGCCTTGAACGAGGAACTGCTTGACCGTTATCGCCTGCGTTGGAATGACGTGAAATATGAGGCTGGCGAGTTAAAGGTTGTGGTGTATGATAAAGACGGAAAGCAGGCTGGAGAAGAGGTGCTGAAAACGGCAGGTGCACCAGTTGCAATGAAATTGGTTGCTGACAGGAAAGACATCTCTGCTGATGGAGAAGACTTGGCATACGTGACAGTTTCGTTGGTTGATGCCAATGGCGTGGAGATACCTGATGCTTCTGATTCCCTTTGTTTTGAAGTGGAAGGAACAGGCACTTTCAAAGCCGCTTGCAATGGTGACGCAACGTCTTTGGAACCATTCACCCAACCTCAGATGAAACTCTTTAGCGGAAAGTTGGTTGTTGTTGTTCAATCCACCCAACAGAAAGGAAATATCAAACTCACGGTAAAAGACCAAGACAACAAGAAAATCCCTTATGGAACGATTACGATTGCCTCATGCTAAACCTTATATAATAGGTATTGCGCTTCTCTTCTGTACATTATCTGTTCATGCACAGAAACGTTCGGTCTATGAGTATTACCGTGAAATGCCTGTTTATGTAGATTCCATTCAGGCAAGTCTTACATATCCTTTGGCTTGGAGAAATTGCCAAAAGACCATGTCTTTCAAGGAATGGCGAAGTAAAGCCCGACAGAAAATCTTTGACCTGATGGGACCTCAGCCACCTAAGGCAGAGGCATTTGATATGAAAGTGGTTGCGGAAGAGCAACGTGACGGATATAAGGCACAACGTATCGAGTTTAATCTCTCGCGTTGGTATCGTGTATCGGCTTATCTGCTCATTCCTGATGGTAAAGGCAAACATCCAGCGGTGAACCTCTTGCATGATCATGGTGCCCATCTTTTTATAGGGAAGGAGAAGATGATCAAGCCGTTCGCAACGGATACGGCGGTGATTAATGATGCCAATCGGTGGGTGGATAATCTGTATGAAGGTCAATACATGGGCGACTATCTTGCCAAGAATGGCTACGTGGTTTTCTCGATGGATGCTCCATTGTGGGGAGAGCGAGGACGAAAAGAGGGAGTTGACCGCAATCGTTACGACATCATAGCTGGAAACATGATGATGTTAGGTCGTGACCTTTGTGCATTTATGCATTATGACGATTTGGAATCGACGAGGTTTCTTGCCACCTTGCCATTTGTAGATAAGAAACGAATAGGTTGTGCAGGTTGTTCGATGGGGGCATATCGTGCGTGGATGTTGGCAGCCTTGAGTGATGACATCAGTGCTTGTTGCGCAGTGTGTTGGATGATTACCACTTCCGACCAACTCACATTGAAGTATGGGAGAAAAGAAAACGGCGGATTTGCCAATTGTATTCCCATGCTTCGCAATTGGATGGATTATCCCGATATTGCGTCCTTGTCTTGTCCAAATCCCTTGTTAATCATCGCCGGCAATAAGGATAAGCTCTTTCCCGTTCCTGGTGTAGAGAAAGCGTTTGGCTTGATGCATCAAGTTTGGGAAAGCCAAAAGAAAGGTAAGAACTTAGAGACTTTCATCCTTGACCAACCTCACGAATGTAATCTCGGAAACCAAAAGGCAGCATTGGAATTTTTTAATAAAAATCTCAGATAAATCCTTGGAATTCTTAGGAAATCCTAGGAATACCTAAGTGTTCCTAGGATTTCCTAAGAATCTTTATAAAAAAAACAATTCATTTTAATGATTCAAGAATATACACTCCGCCTACTTCCACAACAAGCCTCTTCCTCGCAATCTGTGATACAATATCTGGCGCAGGAAAAAGGACTTGATGCTCGTACCGTTAAAAGCATCCGTATATTGAGACGAAGCATTGATGCACGACAGCGTACTATTTATGTAAACCTGACCGTGAGAGCTTATATCAACGAGTTTCCTGCGGATGATGAATACGAGCATATTCATTACCCGAATGTCTTTGGAAAACCACATGTAATAGTGGTTGGAGCAGGACCAGGTGGCTTGTTTGCAGCTTTGCGACTCATCGAATTAGGATTATGTCCCATCGTGATAGAACGTGGCAAGAATGTACACGACAGAAAGGTGGACATGGCTGCCATTAGCAAGACGCATAAGGTGGATGCTGATAGCAATTATTGTTTTGGTGAAGGTGGAGCAGGTGCTTTCTCGGATGGGAAATTGTACACCAGAAGCAAGAAGAGAGGAAACATCACAAAAATATTGAATGTGTTCTGTCAACATGGGGCTCCTACTTCCATCCTCTCAGACAGTCATCCGCATATAGGTACGGATAAGTTGCCCCGTGTGATTGAAAATATGCGTAATACCATCTTGCACTCTGGTGGAGAAGTGTATTTTCAAACACGTATGGAGAGACTGATTCTCCATGAGAATGAAGTGGTCGGCATTGAAGCTATAAGACTGGATACTGGTGAACAACGTATCTTCAAGGGGCCTGTCATATTGGCTACGGGACATTCTGCCCGTGATGTTTATCGTTACTTGGCAAATGCGAATATCCTCATTGAACCAAAGGGCATTGCCGTGGGCGTGAGATTGGAACATCCGTCGATGCTTATAGACCAGATTCAATACCATAATAAACAGGGTAGGGGAAAGTATCTTCCTGCCGCAGAATATAGTTTTACTGCACAGGTTGACGGACGTGGAGTGTATAGTTTCTGTATGTGTCCTGGTGGATTTGTCATTCCTGCCGCTACGGGGCCTCAACAGATTGTAGTCAATGGTATGAGTCCAAGCAATCGTGGCACTCAGTGGAGTAATTCAGGAATGGTGGTGGAGATAAGACCAGAAGATATTGAGGACCCAAAATTGATGATGGAGCATGAGGCTGATCAAGGTAATACCCAAACATCAACTTCTTTCCAGACATTGAAAGTGATGCACTTCCAGGAACAATTGGAAAGGATGTGTTGGCAACAAGGTAATATGCGACAAACGGCACCTGCCCAACGAATGGCAGACTTTGTCAACAATCGTTTGAGTTATGATTTGCCTTCAAGTAGTTATTCACCAGGACTTATCAGTAGTCCATTGCATTTTTGGCTACCGTCGTTTATCAGTTCTCGATTACAACAAGGTTTTAAGCAGTTTGGGAAATCCAGTCATGGCTTCCTTACCAATGATGCCACTCTTATTGCCGTAGAAACACGTACTTCAAGTCCTGTTCGTATCCTTCGTTATCCCGATAGTCTTGAACATGTACAGATACAAGGATTGTTCCCTTGTGGTGAAGGGGCAGGATATGCAGGTGGAATCGTTTCTGCAGGAGTTGATGGAGAAAGATGTGCTGAAATGTGTAAGTTGAAGATTGAAGATTGAAAATTAAAAATTGAAGATTGAGGATTCCTTTGTCTTGAGAATAGTTTTCTCAAAATACGATGGATATAATCTTCAATCTTCAATTTTCAATCTTCAATCCTAAGAGTTTTCAATCTGTATTAAAGTTCGCTTTCGCTAACGTTGAATGTCGTGGTATTCATGTTACCTGTGTCAATGCCACGTTTCAACCATCTCATGCGCTGAGCACTTGTACCGTGAGTGAATGATTCGGGTTGTACATAACCTTGAGCTTTCTTTTGCAGGTAGTTGTCACCAATCTTTTCTGCACAGTCGATAGCTTTTTCTACGTCACCTTCTTCCAAGGAACGGAATTGTTGATTGTCGTAGTGTGCCCATACACCAGCATAATAGTCGGCAAGGAGTTCCAGTCTCACACTAATCTTATTGGCAGAAACCTTGTCCACTTGATTCATCTTGGCATGAGCCTGTCCTAATGTTCCCAAGAGATTCTCTACATGATGTCCCACTTCATGAGCTATCACGTATGCGTATGAGAAATCGCCGTCGGCTCCAATCTGTCTCTTCATAGTGGTAAAGAAGCTCAAGTCGATGTACAGCTTCTGGTCACCTGAACAATAGAATGGTCCTACTGCTGCTGATGCAGTACCACAAGCACTGTTTACACGATTGGTAAACAACACCAGTGTGGGAGGAGTATATCTACGTCCCATTTGTTGGAAGATGGCAGTCCAAACGTCTTCTGTTCCTGCGAGAACTTGGCGAGACAATTTGGCAAGGCGTTGTTCTTCTTCAGTAAACTCAACCTGTCCTTCCATTTGTTCTTCTTGTACTTGTAAACCACCGTTTTGTACAACATTGGTCACTACATCACCCAAGTTTCCACCAGATAAGAGCGTGAATAGGGCAATCATGATAATACCGCCAATACCTCCTATACCAGCCTTGGCTGTAGAACTCATTCCTCTGCGATCCTCTACGTTATCGCTTTCTCTACGTCCGTCTAATCTCATTTTATTTCATTTTTAGTTATTGATAATCGTGATAGTTATTATCATCCATCAAGTTCTTTTAACTATTGGATTAAAAGTCTTTTGCAAAAATAATAATAATTTTATAATTTATCAACGATTGTCATGAAATATTTTAGACAAATTGCTATTTCACTTTCAAGATTATCTTCTGTAAGTCGGAATCCTTGCTTGAGCTTCCTACCATGAGCTCGTGCTTACCACTTACCACACGCATGGTATTGGTTTGTTCGTCCCACGTTTCGAAAGAAGAGCGAGAGAATGGTATTTCCACCACTTGGGTCTCTCCAACTTTCAATGCTACTTGTTTGTAAGCACGAAGTGTTTTCAAAGGACCACCTACATCGTTGAGTCTTCGCATATAAACTTGCACGGTTTCTTCGCCATCTCGCTTGCCAATATTGGTAACGTTTACACTGATGATACCTTTCTTCGCAAGATACTTAGGCTTTCCGATTTTGAACTGAGTATAGCTCTGTCCATAGCCGAAGTGGAACAATGGCTCACCCTTGAAGTATCGATATGTGCGATTGTTCATCGTATAATCTTCAAAGTCGGGCAGTTGGTTGACATCCTTATAGAATGTAACGGGCAGCTTGCCTTGTGGATTGAAGTCACCAAAAATAACATCTGCCACGGCATTTCCTCCTTGTTCGCCTCCATACCAAGCCTGAAGGATAGCGTCGGCGTTCTCTGTTTCGGGAACGAGAGCAACGGCACTACCAGAGCAGTTGACGTAAACAACTTTCTTTCCTGCCTTGTGAAGTGCTGCTATCAAGTCGCGTTGCACTTGTGGCAGTTGTATGTCTGTACGGTCACCGCCACGGAATCCAGGTTCGCTCACTTTCATTTCCTCACCTTCAACTCGGGGAGAGATGCCACCGACAAATATGATTGCATCTGCATCAGCTACTTCACGGATGATTTCTTGGTGAGTAGGTGTTTGTTTCTTACAGATGTCAAATTGCATCACCGCCATGTCGAAGTCTTGTACATAGTCTATTTGGAATTGATAAGACTCACCTTTCTTGACATTGATTTCCTTCCGTGTCTCGTTGATTCTGTTGCGAGCTTTCCAATTATTAATCAGCGTGTCGCCATTGACAATCAATCTTGCTTTGTCGTCACTTCCCATCGTGATGATGAGAGTTTCGTCAGCCATTGGGGTGAATGTTCCTTCGTATTTGGCAGAGAATTTCTCTAAGTTAACACCAGGAGCAAATACTGTTGCACCTCCATTGCTGAGGTTGATGGCTTGTGTCATGGTAACGGTATTGACGGGTTCGCCTTTCATCGCATTGTTGTTCCAGTAGGTTGCTTTCATTCCTTTTGAACCATCGGGGGTGGTGAAGAGATTAAACCTACTTTCAAAAGACTCGTTACGAGTAAGACCACAACCAGGAATGTATTTCACGTCATAACCTAATTTTTGTCTGATACCATTGAGAATAGTTGTTGTTTGTGTGGGATAACCACTATAATTGCCCCACATCATGACAGAATCGTTGGCATTGGGTCCCATCACCACAATCTTTTGGCTTTTATTCAATGGTAGGATATTGTTCTTGTTCTGTAACAAGACAATGCTCTTGCGAGCCATGTCGAGCGCCAATTGCTTATGTTCTTTACAAGCGATGACACTGGCAGGTATCTTCGTCCAACTCACCATTTCGTCTGGATCGAAGTCGCCCAATTCAAAACGGGCGATGAGTAATCGTTTCAGGCTCTTGTTGATCTCCGCTTCAGAAATCTCTCCAGCTTTGACAGCTTCTGGTAATGACTTGTAATTAGAACCACATTCCACGTCGGTACCTGCCCGTACAGCCGCAGCGGATGCAGCGTGACGGTTGGGAGAAAAACCATGTCTGCCTTCCACCCAGAAATCACTGATAGCACCGCAGTCGCTGGTTATCAATCCCTTGAATCCCCATTCGTCACGTAAGATTTGTTGTTCATATCTTGAATTACCGCAACACGGTTCACCATCAATGCGTTGGTAGGCGCACATCACCTCTGCCACCTGTCCTTCCTGTACCAATGACTTGAAAGCAGGAAGATATGTTTCCCATAAGTCACGACTTGGCAGATTCTCGATATTAAACTGGTGACGGTTCCATTCCGGACCACTGTGTACGGCAAAGTGTTTGGCGCAAGCTAACAACTTGCGGTATTTAGATGGAGCTACTTTTGACGAAGGTGAAAAGGCTGTTCCTTGCAAGCCATTCACCACGGCAAGTCCCATCTTTGTGGTGAGATAGGGATCTTCACCGTATGTCTCTTGTCCACGTCCCCAACGAGGGTCTCTGAAAATGTTTATGTTTGGAGTCCAGAAAGATAGTCCTTGGTAACGCTTAACACTACCTTTCTGCTTCGCAACTTGGTTTTTGGCGCGAGCCTCATCGCTTACAGCCGTAAAAACCTTATACAGCAATGCGTCATCCCATGATGCAGCCATACCCATCGTAATGGGAAACACGGTGGCAAATCCATTTCTTCCCACACCATGAAGTGCTTCGTTCCACCATTCAAAGTGGGGAATGCCCAAACGTTCAATAGCTGGTGACACATCCATCATGAGTGATGCTTTTTCTTCAATCGTCAACCTTCCCAATAGGTCGTCAGCTCTCTGTTCGGATGTGAGTGTAGAATTTTGGAATGGGTATTTATAAGATTGTGCATTTGCTACAGTAGCACACAATATAACACAAGTAAATAGTAATTTTTTCATTTTTCTTAGGTTATAGTTTGATTTGTTTAAGACCTCTAAGATCTTTAAGGTCTCTTTATGTTTTTAAGAACCTTAAAGATCTTAGAAATTATGTTAGAATTGTACTTTCCTAATCACTTTCTTGTTATTGTCAAGGGTCTCTTTTTGGATAAATACTCCCTTGTTAGGATTCAGTACGCGCATTCCTTGCAGATTATAATATTCTGTAGCAACGGCATCAACTTGTTCTATTTCTTCAATGCCAGATGCAATTGACGTTATCAAGCCCGAAATCACCACGTTGCCAATGGCAGTTTCCTTTCCTGCATTCACATTATATATATTAATAACTAACTTCTGTTCGCCTGAAGCTGCAGGTATGGTGTTGATTTCCTCATCGTATTCCGTGTACCAACCATTCTCAGCCTTGTTTCTATTCAGTTCCATACCCAATGCCAGTGACACGGTTCCATTCTCGCTTTGCCAACTCACGTCTGCATTACCAGAGTCTGTTCCGATGCGTGAGAGAAGAAAATGTATCTTTCTTACCAGAAAAGTGTAGTTCTCACCTACATTAATGCTGAAGTTGACAGCATTGGTTTCGGCAGCACTCTGCTTTTCTGTAGATTTGAGAAGTACCATTGTCTTGCTATTGATGTTTCTCGTGTTGTTAGGAACAAGGTTGCTTCCAATGGTCATGAGGGCTTGCGAAACATAGTTGGATGCTTGTCCATCAACGATACCCGTTACCATTTTCGTGTCTGGAATGGCAGTGCTCAGTTCCCATGTGATGTCTCCGTTGGCTGTTACATCTTCGTCACTGGGTTGGTCAATGATGGCAACGTCTGCATTGATAGCTTCCACTGCATTTCCATTTGCCTCCTTATATGCTGGATAATACTCTTTTACCGCATCGTCTGTGTCAGCATTGCCTTTGAGCATAATGTCTTGAACGAGACTGTTGCAATATACTTCAACGTTGGTGTAATATTTGGCTGGATCGATGGTGTAAACCAATGCGTCGGATGGGTCGTTAGGATTCAGACCATTGGCTTTTTCCCACTCATCGGGAATACCGTCTTTATCTGTGTCAAATGTTGACTCACGCTTCCCTGTTCCGAAGTTGCTTTCCGTATAACCTTTCACGTCTGATACAAGGTCGATGCGTCCTGGCTTGCCTGTTTTTGAACCAGTATAGAGGGCAGTGGCATTCTCTGTCTCATATACATAGCGAGCGTCAACGTCATCTTGTACGAGAGATGCACCAGCATAACTAAGCACTTTCTCGTATGCTATGGCTGTGGGATGGGTTGTCACGTCTCCCTTAGGAGCAGGTTCGTCCAATTTGATAGATACGCAATCTTTGCCAGCAGAGTTTTTGTAGTAGTTCACTTTGTCTCCATAATAATGGTTGGGGTCAGGACTGCAACGCACACCATTGATGAGGTAGGTTCCACTATCATACGACATGTTGTTCCAGCCAGCGTTGGTATTCTCATCAATTTGGTTTCCGCTGAGATAATACCTACTGGTCATGGTCCAGTATTTGGGATAGCCTTCTGCATTGCCATTCGCTCCAACGGTAACGGTAGTCAGGCGAGTGGTGTTTCCTGCGGGACCCGACTTGAAATAATTGTTTACCATGTTGATTTGACCTCCACCAGGACCACCATAACAACCGTTTCCACAATTATATACCACGCAGTTGCGGAAATCTACGTTTTCTGCCTGTACTGCATTCTCCCATTTATATTCATTGTATTGCGTATTGCTCGTATAGCCTTCCCAGTCGTAGCGAGCACCATTGAAACGAGGCGAGCGGTTACTCACGTGAAGAATCAAATTGTGATGGAAGGAGGCAAGCTTTCCTCCCCATATACCACCATATCCGTGTGCTCCCTTGTTGTGACCAGCATCGTTCAAACTCTCACCGATGGTACACCATTGCATCGTAAAGTTATTGTTGTCGTAGAATGATGCCACTTCGTCGATAGACCATGAAAGCGAACAGTGGTCGAGTAAAATATTAGTGAAATGACGAGCTGTACTTGCGTCAGCACCATCGTTTACATCCTTCTCTTGTCCACGACGTATTCTGATAAATCGCATGATGATATTGTTACCGTTTGGATTTACGGTGTAATATCTCAATGTAATGCCTGGGGCAGGAGCCGTTTGTCCTTCAATGGTGGTGTTTGCACCGATGTTGACGTTACTTTTCAAGGCAATTACGCCACCCACATCGAATACGACAATCTTTTTGGCAGAGCCACTCACAGCTTGTCTGAACGAGCCTGTACCTGAGTCGTTGAGATTGGTTACGTGGATAACGTTTCCGCCACGTCCTCCGGTAGCATATCTACCGTGTCCTTCCGCTCCAGGGAAAGCAGGAGCTTGCGCTTGGGCAAAAAGACTGATGAACAACGAGAATAAAACAATGGATAGTTTCTTCATTTTGATGAATTTTTGATTTTATTTTAGTGAAAAGTTTTTATTTCTTTTGACTTTTGTAGTATTCCAATCCTGCCTTGACGTTCTTGACAAGTGCATCTGATGACATGGTTGCACCAGTAACCCCATCCACTTTCATCTTCGAGGCTTTACTGATGGTCTTGCCCTCAAATTTCCCCAACACTTTCTTGGCCTGTTGGAAATACTTGGGAGTTTCTTTGTTGCGCAAAGGAGTTATTTTCGACACCTTATTCTTTTCAATGTAAATCTTCACGGGTGTAGGACTTTGGTATCCTATGATGTCTTTGGTGAGTGAAGTGGTATTTACAACGGTTGCATTACCTTCCTTTGATATTACTTCATCACTGGTAATGGCACTTGTCATCAGTGTCAAAAAGGCAATTACTGTCAGGCTTTTGATAAATGAATGGGATGTTTTCATTGATATAATTGTTATTGTTGTTTGTTTGAATGAGAATGAAGATAGAAGAATTTCGTTTTCCTTCTATCTTCATATAGGATGCTCATTGGCTTACACCAAATGGGCGATAAGGTCTTCACGGTCACCGGCAAGCATGTCGATAACGGGTATTTCTATCATGGTATAACATCCTGGCTGTTGCTTCATGGATGCACGGGCAACGTTTACCAGTACCTGTCCGGTAAGGGCAGGATTGTTGATACTCATGTTAAACTCCAGTCGTTGGTTTTGTGTCTTACCACTTACGCCTTTGCGCACGAGGTTTACACCGTGTCCCATGTCGCGCACGTCATCTACTGACGCTACGGCAAATACGTGGGTCTCATCGTTTGAGAAATAGGGGTCAGCCTTGATTTCCGCTGTCACCTCTTCCAACTTTGCTCCTTCTTCCAGTTCTACGTAAACCATGCGGCGGTGGATTCCCTCACCCAATGGAATAGTCATGGAGAGTGCATTTTTCACGCCTTTCTTCCCACGCACACAAACAGAGTGTCCCATCGACATACCTGGACCGAAGTTGGTATAACTGAGTCCCTTGGGTGCAAGGCTCTGCATGAGTGTACGAACGATAGAGTCTGAGCCTGGATCCCATCCGGCAGAGATAATGCTGACGGTATTGGTCTCCTTGCAAATGGGGTCAAGAGCTTTGCGATAGTCGAGAATGCTGGTGTGAATGTCGAATGAATCCACGGTATTGATTCCCAATGGCAAAATCTTCTTGGCATATTCCTCGCATGAACGGGTAGGAGTGGCAAGAATTGCTACGTCCACGTCCTTCAGTTCTGTGATGTCTTTCACTACTTCGTATTGTGCCAGTTCAGCTGGTTTGTTTTCTGCGCCATTGCGCCTTACGATACCTGCAATCTCGAAGTCTGGTGCAGCTTCGAGTGCTTCTACTGTGTAACGACCGATGTTTCCGTAACCAACAACGGCTGCTCTAATTTTTTTCATGTGTTTGTTGAATTGATGATTTGTTATTCCAAATTACTGTGCAAATTTACACAATTATGATGAATAAATCCCCTTTTGTTACGTTTTTTTATAATAATCTGCTTACGTAATCGTTTTCTTGTCTATTTTTTTTGATTTCTCTAAGAGAAAGATTATCTTTGCAAGATATTCAAATGGCAAAAAGGGTTCTTTTTTGACCATCGCCAACGTTTAATGGACCAGTATTGCATCATTATGTCAGAGTATATAGAGGTAAAGGGAGCAAGGGTAAATAACCTGAAGAATGTAGATTTAAAGATTCCACGTAATCAGTTTATCGTCATAGCCGGTGTATCGGGATCGGGTAAGTCATCACTCGCATTTGATACGTTGTATGCGGAGGGGCAGCGCAGGTATGTAGAATCGCTGTCGGCTTTTGCCCGTCAGTTTTTGGGAAGGATGAGCAAGCCAGAGTGCGACTTCATCAAAGGCTTGCCACCTGCCATTGCCATAGAGCAAAAGACCATCGCCCGCAATCCGCGTTCTACCGTGGGCACTTCTACTGAGATATACGAGTACCTGCGCTTGTTGTATGCAAGGGTGGGGAAGACGTATTCTCCCGTGAGTGGACAGGAGGTGAAGAAAAACTCTACCGAAGACATCGTGAATTGCGCAATGAGCTTTTCTGAAGGTACCAAGTTTGTGGTACTTGCCCCGCTTCGCCTGGTGGAAGGTCGTACTCTGCGCAAGCAGTTGGAGATGGAAATCCAACAAGGTTTCGTCAGACTGTGGTATAAGAATGATTTCATTCGCATTGACGAATTTCTTGAGCAACAATCTGCTCGAACGCTCAATTCTCAATCTCCCTCCATCTTGTCGGATTTGTGGTTGTTGATAGACCGAATGTCGGTCAGCCATTCCAAGGATGTCATCTCTCGACTCACTGATTCCGCAGAGACTGCCATGTATGAGGGGGATGGTGCTTGCAGATTGGTGTTCCTGCCTTCTCATATATGTTATGACTTCTCTTCGCGTTACGAGGCAGACGGCATTACCTTTGAGGAACCCAACGACAATATGTTTTCCTTCAACTCGCCCGTTGGGGCTTGCCCCACTTGTGAGGGCTTTGGCAGTATTATCGGAATTGACGAGAAATTGGTTATTCCCAATTCCTCGCTGAGCGTGTATGATGGTTGCGTTCAGTGTTGGCATGGTGAGAAGATGGGCATTTGGAAAGATGTGTTCTGTAGAAATGCTGCCAAGGATAATTTCCCTATCTTCAAACCGTATTATGAGTTGACACGTAAGGAGAAAGATATGCTCTGGCACGGTCTTCCTTCTGAGAAACATCTGGATATTCACGAACAGGTGAGTATCGACTCCTTCTTCCAGATGGTGAAGGAGAACCAATATAAGATACAATACCGTGTGATGATGAGCAGGTATCGTGGCAAGACGGTTTGTCCTGATTGTCACGGCACACGATTGAAGAAAGAATCCACGTGGGTGAAGGTTGGCGGAAAGAGCATTTGTGATTTGGTGGAAATGCCTGTCATCAACCTCAAAGAATGGTTCGACTTCCTGCAATTAGATGAACACGACAGTCAAGTGGCAAGTAGGTTGCTCACCGAAATCAAGATGAGGCTGAAGTTTCTCGTGGATGTGGGATTGGGTTATCTTACCCTGAACCGTCCGTCTAACACGCTCAGTGGCGGCGAGAGTCAGCGTATCAACCTCACTACATCGCTTGGCAGTTCGCTTGTTGGTTCTCTTTACATCCTTGACGAACCGAGTATCGGCTTGCATAGTCGTGATACCGACCGTCTGATACGTGTACTGAAAGACTTGCAATCGTTGGGCAATACTGTCATCGTAGTGGAGCACGACGAGGAAATCATGCGAGCCGCCGACTATCTCATTGACGTGGGTCCTGATGCTGGTAGGTTAGGAGGTGAGATTGTGTTTGAGGGAGTTATTCCCCAACAAGAGGCGTTGCGTAAGATGAGCGACCAATATCCACGTAGTTATACGGTGAAATATTTATTGGGCATAGACCAGATAGACGTTCCTAAATCGCGTCGCCCTTGGAATATGTATATAGAACTCAAAGGATGCAGGATGAACAATCTGCGAGGCATTGACGTGAAGTTCCCGTTAAACGTGATGACGGTAGTCACGGGTGTGAGCGGTTCGGGTAAGTCATCCTTGGTCAAGGGTACACTGTTCCCTGCCTTGAAACGACACCTCGACGAAGTGGCAGAAATCCCTGGTGAATATTCTTCCATTGAGGGCGACTGGAAACAAATCACTCATGTGGAGATGGTTGACCAAAATCCCATCGGCAAGAGCACACGCTCTAACCCTGCTACGTATGTGAAGGCTTACGACGTGATTCGCCAACTCTTTGCCGAGCAACCCTTGGCAAAGCAGATGGGATTTTCTCCGCAATATTTCTCCTTTAATGCTGATGGCGGCAGATGTGAGACTTGTAAGGGAGTGGGCGTGATTACCATCGAGATGCAGTTTATGGCAGATTTGGAATTAGAGTGTGACGAGTGTCATGGGAAGCGGTTTAAGCGTGACATATTAGACGTGCGCTTTGAAGGGAAAGATATTAGCGAGGTACTCGACATGACCGTTTCCGAGGCTATTGAGTTCTTCTCTTCTGCTGCCTCACGCATTTCGCAAAAGTCTATGTCACAATTGGCTTCGTTGGTGGCAAGTCGTCTGCGCCCTCTCGAAGACGTGGGATTGGGATATATCAAGTTGGGACAAAACTCTTCCACGCTCTCTGGCGGTGAAAACCAACGTGTCAAGTTGGCTTATTTCATCGGACAGGAAAAACAAGACCCCACGCTCTTTATCTTCGACGAGCCTACCACTGGTCTGCATTTCCATGATATCCAACGACTATTACATGCTTTTGATGCGCTCATACAGCGTGGTCACACCATCTTGGTGGTAGAGCACAACTTAGACGTGGTGAAGTGTGCCGATTACATCATCGACCTTGGTCCTGATGGTGGCGATCACGGTGGTAGCCTTGTTTGTTGCGGTACGCCTGAAGAGGTGGTACAGTGCAAGAATAGCGTTACCGGACAATACCTGAAAGATAAGATATGAAAAACGAAATTTCCATTTTGATTCCCACTTACAATGATGTTTGTGTGGATTTGGTGAAGGCTCTGACTCGCCAATGCGAAGCAGTCAGTGGGCTGCAGTTCGAGATATTGGTAGCTGATGACGGTTCTACTGATGCCGAGGTGATTCGGCAAAACTCTTACATTAATAATATATATAGGTGTAAGTATATCCTGCGTGAAGAAAATACTGGTAGGGCGTGTATCAGAAATTGGTTGGCTCAACAAGCACGTCATGAGTGGCTGTTGTTCATCGATAGCCACATGGCTGTTTGCAAGGATGATTTCATCACCGAGTATTTGGATGCTGAAGGGGATGTGGTGTACGGTGGCTATGTGGTCAAGGGAGACCCCTTACAACTAAAGGGTAACTTACGCTATATCTACGAGAAGAAGGCAGAGCCTTTTCATACTGCAGAACAACGTGCTTGTTCGCCCTATCAAGACTTCCATACGTCTAATTTCATGATTTCCAGAAAACTGTTCGTGAATCATCCGTTGGATGTCAGGTTCAGATACTATGGCTATGAAGATGTGTTGTTTGGCAAGCAGTTGCAGCGGGCAAACGTTCCCATAGACCATATCCCCAATCCTCTGGCATTCGACAGGTTTGAAGACAATGCGCATTTCGTGGCAAAGACGGAGGAGGGATTACGTACTCTCCATGACTTTCAAAACGATCTGAAAGGATATGCTCGAATGCTTCATGTTGTCAGCCAACTTGATAAGCATCCTCTCGTGCGTCGTCTCTTCTTGTGGATGTATCGTAAGCAGAAGAATAGTTGGCGAGCAAGTCTGTGTGGACCATCTCCCTCGTTATTGGTGTTTAAGCTATATAAGTTGGGCTATTTCTTGGAACTAAGTTAGTTCAAATGCTTGTGAGGGTGTGGTGCGTTTCAGCACATCCAACTCAAAGTCCTTGCCTGCAATAATGCCGTAAGAGCGAAGAATCTGTTCCACGGTCTTTCGTGCCAGTTCGGGATGGTTGTTTTCTTCACTGAGGTGGCAGAGCCATACATGTTTGAGCTTTTCGGTGGCATTCTCGGCAAGGGCATTGCCACATTCTACATTCGACATGTGCCCTTTCTCTCCCAATATCCTGGCTTTCAGATGAGCGGGATACGTTCCAGCTTTCAGCATCTCCTCATCGTAGTTGGCTTCAATGATGAGGTAGTTGGCTTCGCCGATGTATTTCTTCATTTCATCGGTAAGGTGTCCCACATCAGTCATGATGCAAAATACCACGTCTCCCACCTGTATGCGATAGCCCACACTGTCGAGGCTGTCGTGGGGTACGTCAAAGGAGGTCACGATGAAACTTCCTAACGTGACGGTGTCGCCCTTCTCAAACATTCTCACACGGGCAGGGTCTATCTTGCAGCGCACGCAATAGTTGTTGTTAATGCCTACGTGTACGGTAAGGGTGGAATATACAGGCAGGTCGAAGTCGCGGCTCACGCTTCCCACGGATTTCACGTGGTCGGCATGGTCGTGTGTGATGATCAAGTGTTTGATGCGATTAAAGGGAATGCCATAGTTTCTTAGGCATTTCTTGACGGAACGCACGCCTATGCCTGCATCAATCAGCAACCCCTCCGTCTCCGTATAGAGTAGGTAGCAGTTGCCGCTACTTCCGCTCCCTAATGATATCAATTTCAGCATGATTTTTTATTTTCTACAAAAATACAAAAAAATATTCATCTCTCCACCTATCATCTCCCATCTTTTTATTATCTTTGTCGAAATTTAATAATTTTAAGATGAAAACGATAAGACAGTCGTGTGTTAGTTTACATATTCTCTCTATAGCATTGCTTTTTTGTTCAATATTGTTTTTTGCTTCATGCGAGTTCCATTCGGGTAGTTCTCGTCAGTTGAAGAAAGAGGTAGATTCCTTTGCTGTGTATTATTTCAATTGGCAATTCCACCAGGCTCGCCGTTTCGTCACACCGTCGTCTGAGAAGTGGATGCGTTACGCTGCCTCTCAGGTGCATCAGGCAGACATTGAGTTGCTGCAAAATAAAGAGGTGCCTGCTACTTGTGAAATCCATGAAATAACATACTCTGATGATGACAGTACTGCCGTGGCTCATGTCACCATCCACGACTTTCTTCACATGGATACCATCGGTAAGGCTGCCTCCATCGTCAACGCCGCCCGTTTCGACATTCCTCTTAAATATGAGGCCAAGACGGATAAATGGATTGTGGAGGTTGATGGACTGATGAGAGAGGTGAGGGAGTGAGAGAAAGAGGGGTGAGGATTATAGAGAAAAAGAGGTGAGAGGTGAGGGGTGAGAGAATAGTCTTTTTGATTGAGATTCAAGCAGCCATAGCTATTCTCTCACCCCTCACCCCCTCACCTCTCACCCCTTGAAATATCATGACAATTGATTTTTGCGAAATAGCTCAAGTTGATCGTTAGGAAAGCCGAAATATTACTTGTTTTGTTGAAAAACGGCTTGTTTTTCTCGTAACTAATATAGTTACGGGCCTAATTATATGTGTTGTGAGCGTAACTATATATGTTAGCGAGCTAACATATATAGTTATGAAAACCCAAAAACAATGGTTTTTTACTCCAAAATACCCTTTTTTGAATTAGTTGTTTGATGGTTTGTTTTGTAAGTTGTTGGATGCCAACTTGTTATGTAATACGCTCTATTTTTCCGAATTTTCGTCCAACATTTGGTTGGGTTTGAAAAATGCTCATATTTCATGTCGTATTTGTCACTTTTCAAGACAAATGCTTGGCTTTATAGAATAGCCTAAGGGAATTATATATTACGTTTGTTATTGTAAGCCCCGATAGGGGCGTTAAGATGACAGGCAGGTGGTGTAGCGTAGCGAAACCCCTGCACAGAATGTACGAGCATACTGAAACCCTGATAGGGGTGACAGAATTTCTGTCGTGTGTTCTTTGTAAATCAAACGAGTACATACGTAATTTTTTTCATTAAAAAACATTAATTTAAGCCTTTCGATATATTATTTATTATATATAATGTGTATTTTTGTGTTTAATAAAGATACAATGGTAAACTTGAAGTTCAAAATAATAAACAATAATCTTATGAAACAAAAATTACGTTTAATGATGACCATGCTGCTATTGGCAGTGATGGGGAGTGCGTGGGCAGAAACTACGGAAACTATAACGTTCTCTGAAAAGGGATTTGCTAATGGTACTGAGGTAACTACAGTAGAAGGGACGAGTTTTTCAGTCCTTTTTAATAAGGGAACGAATTCTAATACTCCTAAATACTATACTTCTGGTGCTGCCGTTCGAGTTTATGGCGGAGGATATTTTACAGTTTCATCTTCTCAAACGATAACTAAAATAGTGGTTACATTCGGAAGCAGCGACGGCTCAAATACAATTACTACTGATGTTGATTCTTATTCTAATGGAACATGGACAGGTAGCGCAAATTCTGTTAAATTTACTGTGGGGGGAAGTTCTGGTAACAGGCGTATAGCTTCGATTACTGTAACTACAGAGGATGGAGTGGAAAAGGTTAAGACTCCAACATTCTCTATAGAAGCAGGTGAAGTAGCGAAAGGCACTGTTGTTAATTTTAATTGTGCAACAGAAGGAGTAACGTATTATTATACAACAGATGGTACTGACCCAACAACAAGCAGTGCTCCTGGTTCTTCTTACACGGTGAATGCTGATGTAACTTTGAAAGTGATTGCCGTTAAGGAAGGTATGGAGAATAGTGAAGTGGCAACTGCTTCATATACCGTATTGAAAAACAGTCCTAATCTTGCTTTCTCTGAAAGTAGGGTGACCGCAAACATTGGAGAACCATTTACTCCACCTACACTTAGTTATACGGAAGGCTACGATGGCACGATAACTTATTCAAGTTCTAACTCAGCTATTACCGTCAATGCTTCTACTGGCGAAGTTTCTTACGGTGCTTCTGCGGTAGGAAAAACTACTACAATTACAGCAACGGCATCTGAGACAACTGATTTCAAAGGAGGAACAGCTTCTTACGTACTTTCTGTGGTTGACCCAAATTTGATTGAAGGAAACTTGAATAATACGACATTTGGAACAAGTTATAAAGGATCTATCACACCAATTAGTAGTTTCACTTCTGTAACAGGAACAATTGGGAATGTTGAAGTCACATACGCAAAGGGTGATGCTTCTTATGCATACATAAACGATTCACAAATTCGATTGTATAATGGTAGTGAGTTGACTTTCACAGTTCCAGACGGCTATTATATTAAATCATTGACATTTAATAATCCTATTAGTAGCTGTACATCAGATTGTGGAAATATAAGTGATAAAATTTGGAGTACAGAAGAAGATGTTACCTCTGTCACAATTTACGGTCCATCTTCAAGTAATGTACAATTGGCAACAGTTTATATTTCCTTGGCAGAAGAAGCTTCAGCTATAGCCAAGCCAACTATTACCCCTTCTTCTGGTACTTATACAACAGCACAGACGGTAACTATTACCAATAATGCCGAAGGAGCTACTATTTATTATACTACGGATGGAAGTGTACCAACGGCTTTAAGCACTGTCTATAGCAAGCCATTTGAATTGAGTGCCAATGGAACATATACCATCAAAGCCATTGCCATTAATGGTGACGAAAAGAGTAGTGTTGTTACAAGCAATATCGTGATAAAAGTTCATGTTGATGCCCCTGTGTTTGCAGAAGACGATGGTACTTCTTTCACCGAACCTTATACTATCCATTTGACATCGGCACAGGGTACTACGATTTATTATACTACAGGTACAGCTTCTCCTATTGACGAGAACGGAAATTTGACAGCTGATGCTAAGGTTTATAATGCCACTACAGGTATTGCAAATCTTACCAAAGCCATAACAATTACAGCTGTAGCTATAGATAAAGGTGGTAATCATAGTGAGACTGTTTCTGCAAGTTATACTTATAGTGGTACGGTAAATGCTCCTTATTACGAGAACTTCGATGAGGGTCTTGGTATGTTCACGGTAGAGTCATCTGGTACAAGTGCTCCCGAATGGACTTTTAGAACAAGTGCTACACCAGCGGATATTGAAAAGTATGGCGAGGCTCGTCGATATGCGTATGTTACTGGAAACAATAATAAAAGAGGTACGTCACGTCTTATTTCTCCCGTGATTGATTTGACGGAAGCTGACATTACATCTGCTGCGCTCAACTTTATCCATGCTGGAAGATATTTTGATGGGTATAATTCCGACAATATGAGTGAGGAAGAAACAGCAGCAGGTAATGCACCAACACATGCACAGTTGTTCATTCGTGAGGAAGGTGGAGAATGGCAACAATTGACTATCCCCAATTGGTTCACCCAAACAAGTACATATACGCGTCGTAATTCAGGTGAGATTTCGCTCGATAGCTATATTGGAAAGAAAGTACAGGTAAGCTTCTTATATACAGCTGATGCAAGTTCGACTGGAACATGGAATGTGCTGAAATTTGCCGTAACTGCTACAAAAGCAGAGGAAGTCGTGAACTACGAGACGGTGAACATGAAGACTGACGGTTACATTACTTACGTAGTGAAGAATGACATCGACTGGGATGCAACCATGAAGATGAACGTTGGCGTTTATGGATATAAGGTGATACAATTCACTGAGGCTGCTAAAGGTGGCAACGGTACTACGGTATTGGTGGAATTGGGTAATAATGTAGAAATGACTGTAGATGAGGAGAAGACGGAAACACCATTGACAGATGAGCAAAAGAAACCGTTGTGGTCAGAGAAGATAACTCCTGCTGGTACACCAATCATTTTGAAAGGACATGCTGGAGACAACCTGTTGGTTATTGCTAAGTCGGATGACGTGATTCCATCGGTGAAGGGCAATCTCTTGAAACCTTCGTTTGGTGACGTGCAAGGCTCAAGTGCTCAGACGTTGTACGTATTGCAAAAAACGTCTGATTGGGTAGCTACAGACCCATATAACAACTACTTGTTCTATAAGTTGGCTAATGGAAGACAGATTCCCGACCGCAAGGCTTATCTCAATGGTGCTGATGCAAGCGAGGAGATTATTTATTATCTGGCAGAGAAACCAGGAGCACAAGGACCTGGTGATCCTGCAAGTCCTCATGCAAAACAAAACTTTATCATTCTGTCTCATACGGAGAGCGAGCAGTTGGTGAGCGAGGATGCTGGTATTCCAGATGGCATTGAGGCTGTCAGTGGGGATAATGAAACGAAAGATCGTGTGTTCTATTCTATCAGTGGCGTGAAAGTAAGCAATCCTACCAAGGGTATTTATATCTTGAATGGAAAGAAAGTAATCGTAAAATAAAGAAGAAATGAAAAAAGAACAGTATATTTCACCAGCAATCAAAGTACATGCTCCATCGTGTAATTTGCTCCAGATAGGTATAGCCTCTGGATACAATGACAATCCTATTGAGAGCAAGGGTAACTCCATGTTTGAAGAGGATGAGCAAACCGAGATGTGGGGTAAAGTATGGGGACGTGTAGATGGTGAGTAGAAGTGTAATAAATTATAATAAGGTGTACGGGGCAGCAAGTGATGTTGCCCCGTACAGTTGGTTTTTGGAATGAAATGCAGAAAATTCTACACTTTCTTTGAAAAATATTTTGATTATTCGAGAAAAAAATGTAATTTTGCACCCTGTTTGGAACAAGTATGTAAATCGAAAACGAAAAATTAGATAGAAATGTCGAAAGTTTGTCAAATCACTGGCAAGAAGGCACAGATAGGTTGTAATGTGTCTCACTCAAAGCACCGTACAAAGAGAAGCTTTGACGTTAACCTGTTTAGTAAGAAGTTCTACTATGTTGAAGAAGGATGCTGGATTAGTCTGAAGATTAGTGCTGCGGGCCTTCGTCTGATCAACAAGATAGGTCTCGACGCTGCGTTGAAGCAGGCCGTGGACAAGGGTTATGTAGATTGGAAAGACATTAAAGTGATAGGAGAGTAATAGCCATGGCATCAAAGAAAGCTAAAGGTAACAGAATCCAGGTGGTTCTTGAGTGTACTGAGATGAAGAATAGCGGTCTGCCCGGAACAAGCCGTTATGTAACAACGAAGAACCGTAAGAACACTCCTGAGCGTATGGAGTTGAAGAAGTACAATCCCATTCTGAAGAGAATGACTGTACATAAGGAAATCAAGTAATCAATTAAAAAGACTACAGAACTATGGCAAAGAAAACCGTTGCTACCCTCCACGAAGGTTCGAAGGATGGTCGTGCATATACAAAGGTGATTAAGATGGTTAAGAATCCTGCCAACGGAGCTTACTCTTTCGACGAGCGTATGGTTCCCAATGAGGCTGTGCAGGATTTCTTTAAGTAATAACAGGCTTTGATTTTTAAGTTGTAGTGGGGTCGTAAGTTTTTACGGCTCCATTATTCTTTTTTAGAGGTGAGAGGTGAGGGGGTGAGAGGTGAGAAATTAGTCTTTCAAATGGAGGACATATCTCTTGCTTCTTGCCTCTTAACTCTTGCTTCTAAACATATCTCTTACCTCTCACTTCTCACCTCTCACCTCTAATTATTTACCAATTATCGTTGTTGTATATCAAGAAAAAAAAATATAATGTAATTAATAAGGTGTAAAATAGCTTGTTTTGCTTTTTTTTTAGTAATTTTGCACCCAATTATTAGTTTTTTATGGTAAATAGTCAATTATTTCCCGACTATATCTTTGAATCAAGTTGGGAAGTCTGCAATAAAGTCGGAGGTATTTACACCGTTCTATCTACTCGAGCAAAGACACTGCAAGATGCTTTGAAAGACCGAATCATTTTTATCGGTCCTGATTGTTGGAGAGAGAAAGAAAGTCCGTACTTTCGTGAAGATGTTAAACTGTTTAAAGACTGGAAGAAGCAAGCAACTAAAGAAGGAATCAACGTAAAGATAGGTAGATGGGCTATCCCTGGCGAACCTATTGCCATATTGGTGGACTTCCTTCCTTATTTCTCAAAGAAGAATGAGATCTACGGTCAGCTTTGGGAACTCTATCAGGTGGACAGCCTTCACGCATACGGAGACTACGATGAAGCCTCCATGTTTTCATACGCCGCCGCTCTCGTGGTGGAAAGTTTCTATCATTTTTATCTCGATGACACCAAAAAGGTGATTTATCATGGCAATGAATGGATGACGGGATTAGGATTGCTATACATTAACCATTTTCTACCTCAAATTGCCACCATCTTCACTACCCACGCAACAAGTATCGGAAGAAGCATTGCTGGAAACAATAAGCCCCTGTACGACTATCTCTTTGCCTATAATGGCGACCAGATGGCTGGGGAACTGAACGTGCAAAGCAAACACTCCATCGAGAAACAAACAGCCAAGTATGTGGATTGCTTTACCACGGTGAGCGAGATTACCGCAAAGGAGTGCTTGGAACTGTTGGATAAACCCGTAGATGTGGTATTACCCAATGGCTTCGAGAATAATTTCGTTCCCAAGGGTGCTACGTTTACCCGTAAGCGCAAGGAAGCACGCAAACGCTTGTTGGATGTAGCCAACGCATTGATGGGTACAGATCTTGGCGATGATACGTTGATTGTATCTACCAGTGGCCGTTACGAGTTCCGCAATAAAGGCATTGACGTGTTTATAGAGGCAATGAATCGACTCTTGCGCGACAAGGACTTAAATAAAAACGTGGTAGCATTCATAGAAGTACCAGGTTGGGTAGGAGAGCCGCGTAAAGACTTGATGGAACGCCTTGCTTCAGGAAAGAAATACGATACACCATTGGAAGTGTGCGAGATAACCCATTGGTTGAACAACATGAGCCACGACAACGTGCTTGAAATGCTGAAATACTTTGATATGCACAATTACAAGGACGACCGTGTAAAGCTCATCTTCCTGCCTTGTTACCTGACGGGAGACGATGGCATTATCAACATGAGCTATTACGACTTGGTGCTTGGCAACGACCTTTGCATTTATCCATCATATTACGAGCCGTGGGGATATACACCATTAGAGTCTATTGCCTTCAAGGTACCCTGTATCACCACCGACCTTTCGGGATTTGGATTGTGGGCAAACAGCATCAAAGGCGACTACAGCGAAATAGAAGACGGAGCGAAGGTGATTCACCGCACAGACTATAATTACTCTGAAGTGGCTGATAACATCAAGGATACCGTTGCGAAATACTCTAACATGAGTGCGGATGAAGTGAAAAAGGCTCGTCAGAATGCAGACAAACTGTCGAAGAAAGCCTTGTGGAGCCAATTCATCAGCTATTATTATGAAGCATATCACATTGCGCTCAGTAAAGCAGAAGAGAGAAAACAAAAATAATACATATCAAAAAAAATTAATTTTATGAAGATTAAAGCGAATTACGCAAGCGAACCCCAATGGAAGTCATTGACGGTAAAGTCGAGCCTTCCAGAGGATTTGAAGTGTCTGGATGAGATAGCCCACAACTTGTGGTGGGTTTGGAATTATGAGGCAAGGGATCTTTTCCGCGACCTTGACCCAGAGATATACCATGACGTGCGTCACAACCCCGTGCTTTTGCTGGAGCGTTTGAGCTTCGAGCGTAAGGAGAAGATTGTGAAGGATGCCGCATTGATGAAGAGAATCAAGGGCGTTTATAAACAGTTCCGCACATATATGGATGTGAAACCCGATACCAAGCGTCCTTCTGTTGCCTATTTCTGTATGGAATATGGTATGCACTCTGCCTTGAAGATTTATTCAGGTGGTCTTGGTATGTTGGCTGGTGACTATGTGAAAGAAGCATCAGACAGTAATGTGGACATGTGCGCAGTGGGTTTCCTCTATCGTTGTGGATATTTCACCCAAAGCTTGAGCATGGACGGACAGCAGATTGCCAATTACGATACGCAGAACTTTGGTGCCCTTCCTATCGAACGCCAGTTGGATGAGAACGGAAATCCTATGGTTGTTGCCGTACCTTATAATAACTATCAAGTACACGCATACGTATGGCGCGTGAATGTGGGTCGTGTGAAACTCTATCTCCTTGACACTGATAACGAGATGAACTCAGAGTACGACCGTCCTATCACCCATTCTCTCTATGGCGGTGACTGGGAGAATCGTTTGAAGCAAGAAATCCTCTTGGGTATCGGCGGTATGCTGACCCTCAAGAAACTGGGTATCAAGAAAGACGTTTACCATTGCAATGAAGGACATGCTGCCCTTTGTAACCTCCAACGTCTTTGCGACTATATTGAAGAAGGCTTGACATTCAATCAAGCACTGGAATTGGTACGTGCATCAGGCTTGTACACGGTACATACTCCCGTTCCAGCAGGTCACGACTACTTCGATGAGGGATTGTTTGGCAAGTACATGGGAGGTTATCCCGCCAAGCTCGGTATCTCTTGGGACGAGTTTATCGGCATGGGACGTACCAATCCCGATGATCACAACGAGAAATTCTGTATGTCAACATTCGCTTGCAACACCTGCCAGGAGGTGAACGGTGTAAGTAAGTTGCATGGATGGGTGAGCCAGAAGATGTTTGCTCCTATCTGGAAGGGATACTATCCAGAGGAAAACCACGTGGGATACGTGACCAATGGTGTACACTTCCCCACATGGGCAGCTGCAGAATGGCGTCAACTCTATTCTAAGTATTTCGACAAGAAATTCATGGGTGACCAAAGCAACCAAAAGATTTGGGAAGCCATCTACAATGTACCCGATGAAGAAATCTGGGCTACACGTATGGCATTGAAGAATAAGTTGGTTGACTATATCCGCACTCAGTTCCGCGATACATGGTTGAAGAACCAGGGTGACCCATCACGTGTGGTTTCTCTGTTGGAACGCATCAATCCTAATGCACTGATTGTTGGCTTCTGCCGTCGTTTCGCTACTTACAAGCGTGCCCACTTGCTCTTCACCGACTTAGATCGTCTGAGCAAGATCGTAAACAATCCTGATCGTCCCGTACAGTTCCTCTTCGCAGGAAAGGCACACCCCGCTGATGGAGCAGGACAAGGACTGATCAAGAAAATCTATGAGATTAGCCAACGCCCAGAGTTCCTTGGTAAGATTATCTTCTTGGAAGACTATGACTTCTTGCTTGCTCGTCGCTTGGTTTCTGGTGTAGATATCTGGATGAACACGCCAACCCGTCCATTGGAAGCTTCTGGTACATCAGGAGAAAAGGCTGAGATGAACGGTGTGGTAAACCTCTCCGTGCTCGATGGTTGGTGGCTTGAAGGCTATCGTGAGGGTGCTGGTTGGGCTTTGACAGAAAAGCGTACCTATCAGAACCAAGGTTATCAAGACCAATTGGATGCCGCTACCATCTATAGCTTGTTGGAGAATGAGATTATTCCTCTCTATTACAATACCAATGAGAAGGGCTATAGTGAGAACTGGATTAAGGTTATCAAGAACTCTATTGCCCAGATTGCTCCTCATTACACCATGAAACGTCAGCTCGACGATTACTATGACAAGTTCTATAACAAGCAGGCAAAGCGTTTCAAGGCTATTTCTGCTGACGGTTATCGTCTTGCTAAGGATATTGCTGCTTGGAAGGAAGCCGTAGCAGAGCGTTGGGATTCAATCCGTGTGGTTTCTAAGGAAGACCAATTGGCAGCTGAAGGCGGTGAGACGGGTAAGACCTATAAGATTAGATATGTCATTGACGAACAAGGTCTCGACGATGCAATAGGTTTGGAGTTGGTATCTATCTTTGATGATGGTCGTACCACCGATCGTGAACTGAATAAGATTGATTCGTTCAAGATGATTGGACATACTGGTAACCTCTATACGTTCGAGGCAACCGTTGAACCAGATAAGGCAGGTATGTACAAGACGTGTGTGCGTATGTTCCCCAAGAACGAAAACTTACCTCACCGTCAGGACTTCTGCTACGTGAAGTGGCTCGACTAATGTGAAGAATTAATTCCACTGCCAAGTTTCTTTAACTTGGTCATTCAATAAAAGCAACAGCGACGATGCTCATCACATCGTCGCTGTTGCTTTTATCATTTCTAAGAGTATGTTAGTCTGATACTAAAACGTAATCAACAAGCGCCACCACGTCGGTGATGTTGACCTCTCCATCTTCATTCATGTCGGCTGCTTCCAAGATGATACCGATGCTGTCTGAATCTAAAATGTAATTGACAAGACAAACGACATCAGTGATGTTGACAAGTCCGTCACCGTTAACATCACCCTTTATTACCTTGATGGTAGTGGTGAGTTCGCCAGTGATAACGATGTTGCCAAGTCCGAGTTTCTTGTTGCTAAGACCATATATATGATATGTAAAGCTATGGTTTGTACCAGCTAAAGATGATATATTCTGGTCGTAACTGGAGTAATAACCATGTTCAGCATCATTTCTGTTAGGTTCTACGTTAGACAATAAAGAATTACCATCGAGATTCAAGTCAAACTTACCACCATTTGTACCAATCTTACAAGCATTGAAAGAAATATTAGTTGGCTTGAAGGTGATGGATGAATTAGCCGTTTCGATGTTAATGGTCAGGGCATTGTCGGCGTTGGCACTTTCGGCATTTACTTCCGTCGTGCTGATCTCATTAAAGTTTGCACCGTTTACTGTTCGTTTGCTTTCACAGTTCAATGCTGCCCCCAAGGTAACTGATGTCGTCACTTTCCCATTAGCATTATTGTCGTAGTTAATGGCAAAGTCTGTACTTCCATCATAGAACGGCAAGGTAATCGTACCCGTAACGGTTCTGACTATTGTTTTCTCTTCTTCTTGTTCTTCCGCATGAGTGTAGAGAGCCAATTGCCATCCCACTTGTCCGTCGCCTTTTGGTGTGAAGGTCAACGTCTTCGTAGCAGGTGTGGCTAAAACGATGGTATAAGTCTTGTCATCATTGGCTGTTCTGCTTGGGAACACATAATCGGTGGCAGAGAATGTCTGTCCGTTCAGTTCGGAGAGATAAGCACTACCGCTATCAATGTTGGCATTTCCTTGAATGGTCACTTTCTCAATGGTAATGCCGTCAGGGATGTTAATGGTGTACTGATGGTTTCTGGAGAATTTGATGTAATTGGTTCTTGTTACGATAGCGGGCTCTCCACTTTCGCTGATGCTGAATCCATTGCTAAATGTCCAATCACCATTACTTGTCTCTGCCGATATTTCGTAAGCCATCTCTTGTTGGGCGTTTTCGGCTTTCTCCGTTTCACCTGTCATGGTACCACCAGCGTTTTGGGCATCAGTGATGTTGGCAACGATAGAGTTGATATAGTTCTCAACATTCGTATAGCCGTTAGATGCTACAACAGCACCATCAGAAGCATCATTCTTGTTCAGTCCATTTGCATCTTCCCACGTATCAGGCATTCCGTCACCATCGGTGTCAATAGGAGCGGTCGTGCTGTTTAACGTTGGCCATGCACTCCAATCTGATGATGCGTTGGCTGGCTTCATGTCATCTTGAGAGTTGATGAATCCACTTCCCAATCCACTACCTGTGTAAGATGCCGTACCGTTTCTGGTATCACTAACCATTAATTCATCGAAAGAGTCACGACTTAATGAAGCACCTGCATAGTCGAGCACTCGTTGATAAGCCATTTCCGCCGTATGTGTCGTGGTGGTAATATAGGGAATAGGAGCATTGATACGTATGCTATCCTTCGTGGCTTGTGTATATGTACCATCGCAGTCAGCTTCAGAAATTTGATTGTATATACCATACGTCCAGTTGTCGTTTGTCACATCCGAATATTTAGAATTGACGTTGCCATCCACGAAGTATTTTCCCCAAACATGTAATGCTGGAGTATAATCAGGATAGGTGGCTATATATTCATCGGTGCGAATGCCGAGACCAGTGATGCGCTTACCTTTGTAACTCGTAGGTGAACCAGGACCTGGCTTATAGTAGTTGTTAACGATATTTACCTTCATGGCTTCACCTCCATAGCAACCATTGCCACCGAAGTTATAGATGACATTGTTACGCATATCCATCCGCTCGTCCAACTGTGTAGTTGGTCTCGGAGCAAGGCGAGGAGTACGACTTGTATGGTGTACCAAGAGATTATGGTGGAACGATGCGCCACTTCCACCCCAGTTGCCACCATATCCGTGAGAACCTTTCGAGTGTCCACTGTTAACCAAGCTCTGTGCTACCAAGCACCATTGAAGCGTGGTGTTCTTGTTACCCAGCAAAGAGAGACATTCGTCAATTGACCAACTTACTGAGCAGTGGTCGATGATGATATTTTCTTGGTCGAATCCTCCAAATCCATCCCAACCGTCAGCACCGTCTAATAACACATTCTTATTACCAAGTCTGAATCTCATGTATCTCACGATGACATTACTGCCTTTAATGGCACAAGGATAGTCTGCGATACAGATACCATCGCCAGGTGCCGTTTGACCAGCGATAGTCACGTCGTTACCGATGTTGAGTGCTGATTGTAGATGAATGGTTCCGGAAACATCAAACACGATAATCTTTTTTCCGCCTTGACTCAATGCCCAACGCAAAGAACCCGTACCAGAGTCGTTGAGGTTGGTAACGTGGTAAACATTACCACCACGGCCACCAGTGACATAACGTCCAAATCCTTCTGCTCCTGGGAAGGCGGGTTGCTTTTCCGTCTCATCTTGTACGATAGTACTGTTGCCATTAACCGTAACGGTGGTGCTGCCACCCAATCCACCATTCACGTTGGCTGTACGGATGACGTATGTACCTATTTCTGGAGCGGTGTAAGTAGTGCTCGTGATATTGGTTACGTATTGGTTGTCTTTGAATATCACATAGCAACGGGCATCTTCCACGGTTGCCCAAGAGATAGTCATTCCGTTGACAGAAGCGTTAGGAGCAGAAGAGGCTGCAGTTTCTTCAGCAGGCAACCAACTGTCAGTGCCTCCCAATACATTCTTCAGCGTGAATCTTGCTGCTTCCGTACTGGAAAGGACAGGCGTATAACTATTGGTACTCGTAGGAGAATTTTGGCGAACGGAAAGATCTATCGTATTGCCATTCTTGTCTTTCGAGTTGTATTCATAGAAATGTGTAGGCAACGTGCCCATGCTTGTCCATCCACCATTGGCAGGTTTTACGTTCATCTTTGTGTTCAAGAAATAACAACGTGGTTCGTTTTGCCAAGGACGGCCGAGGTTATAACTGCCATCGGTTACCAATGACGCACCATTCATGGCACTGATGTTACATTCCTGGAATACATATCCCCATTTAGATGAAGCAGCAGTAGAAGGTGCAGCGATTACATTGCCCGAACGGTTTTCAAGAATCAAGTCGGTCTTCCAATAGAAATTGTCGCCACCTCCACAGATGAAGTCCACTGTTCCGTGAATCTTGCATTGCTCAAAGTAAGCACGGTTACCTGTCACTTGTGTGTCTTGGTTGCTCAGCATACATACGTTTTTCATGGCAGTCTTATCGCCACCGTAAATAGCAACTGCCACGCCACCCTTATCACTCAACCCATAGTTGAAGTCGTTTCGCACGGTAAGGTCTTGCAGATAGAATCCCGTGCGGTCACGCAAATTCAGGATGGGGTAGGAGATTCCACTACGAGTGCCATGAAGCACCACGCCGTCTCTGCTTTCACCGATAATACTCACGTTATAAGCAGTGAACCGTTGTTCTTCCGTTCCGAAATCATAGTCTCCGTTCTTGACGAAGATAACCTTACGAGTAGCTGAGGCATTCTTGTTAGATGTGTTCACCGCAGATAGTGCAGCCTTCCATTCACTGACATTGCTTACTACATAGTCGTAAGCCACTTTGCTGACACTTGCTTTGTTGCCAACGTTCACACTCACGGTGATGGCTTCGCTGTTGGCGTTGCCGTATGTGTCTTTGGCAGCACCTTTAGCCACGGTAAATGTGTTTTGACTGTTGTATGCCAAATCCCAAACAGGGAAATAAAGAGTGGCAGATCCACCTTCAGCCGTTACCGTCTGTCCAGCGATGGTCGCATTTGCACTGACCATCTCTCTGTCGAAGTTGAGGGCAACCACACAGTGATTCTTATTGGTAGTTGGAGTAATGGTAAAGCTCTTGAGTTGTGGAGCCGTGGTAGGATTCACTTTCTCGATGACTAATTCAAACCAAGCCACAGGTTGACCGCCTCCTTGCAACGTAAATACCAATGGTGTGCCTGCCACATGGTCCTGCAAAGAAATGACGAGGTCGTAAGCTGTTTCGTCTGGTTCTTGATAGTCGTGCTTAGTGGGAATCGTTACCGTAGCACCCTCACTGGTGAATGATGTCAGTTCACCGCCGTTATAGTTGGCATTGAAATCCTTGAACGTGATTTGTTTTACTCTCACGTCGCTTGGAATGCTCAACGTATAAGTGCCTTGTCCCATCTTAAAGCTACTGTTCTCCCATCCGTCGTTCACTCCGGAAAGAGAGTAAAGACCATCCGTCCAATAACCATCTTGTTTTCCTGTTCCCGTATATTTCAACGTGACGGTTTCCGTCTTGTTTGTTTCTTCTTCATCGGATGGTTGTGTGTTTTCGAGATAATCAACGTAGTCGGGCATGTAATAACCCACGTGAGCAGGTTGGTTATATGCTACGTTTTGCCATGCTATTCCCATTCTATATACATGGTCGTGCATGAGTGTAGGTATGCGATATTGCGTTTCCTCGTTCGTTGAGAAAATGTTGATGGTGCATCCATCGGAATAATCCCACATGATGATTTCCTCACGCCAGTCACCAAAGAGGTCGGCAATGAGATTGGGAGAAGCCTTGGTGGTATTGCATGTTTGCGAGTTGCCAATGTCTGTAAAGCTCTTATAGGTATTGGCTTTTTTCTTGGAGGTATTCCATTTCTCTACGGCTGGACTGCATTTCCCGGTGCTGGAGTCATAGTGTCCGTCAAACAATTCATCTTGCAGGTCACCATCCCAATAGATTCGCATACATTGCGAGGGTCTGCTGGTACTGATGGTTGTACCGTTAACGGCTCTTACTTCGCTGCCGCCAGTTGACCAGAATTCTCCCCCTCGGTTGTCTGCATCTATATCAGCTGCCATTCCGCGTCCGGTGTCACCGCTGGCAGTAAAGCTGTAGATGACTTCGCCCGTTGCAGCATCGTGCAAGTCGCCACCGTAAGGGTTGATGTTTTCTTCATGTACGTCAAATAATTCCAAACCAGGACGGTCTGGGTCGAAATCTGACAAGTGAATAGCATCTCCATGTCCATATCCTACGCTGTAGAGCAGTTGACCGTCATTGTCAACGGCTCCACTTCCCCAAATAATCTCGTCGCATCCGTCACCATCAACGTCACCAATGGATAGGTTATGGTTTCCGTTGGCGTATAATGTGTAATGGTTGCCTTTGCCACTGGTGTTAGAACTGTATGTCTTTGTAGTCTTTGTCCAATTGGCATTGTAATGCTCAACGGTGTTGCTCTTGGTACTTGCATGAAGCCATTTGTGTACTAATTTAGAGCCGTTGTAATCTACTGCCCAAACGTATGACTGTGTGTAGTAGCCGCGACACATAATCACAGATGGATTGTTGGTAGGACCATCGAGATAGGCAACCGCAGCAAGGTAACGGTCGCAACGATTACCATAATTGTCTCCCCATGAAGTCGTGTGTGATGCGGTTTTGTTGAAGGTCATTCCTCGATTGGGATTATACCAAATGGTGTGTTTTGCCTTACCTGTTGCACCATCAAATACGGTGAGAAATTCCGGACCTTCAAGGATATAGCCATTTGAGTTTCGATAATCCTTCGTATTGTCTGTAGATTTGATATTGCTGTCATCAGCTACAGCACTGACGTAGTTGCTTTGTCCATCTTTAGAGCCTGGTGCTGTCTTGCAAATCATTTCAGCTTTGCCGTCACCGTCAAAATCATATACCATGAATTGGGTGTAGTGCGCACCGGCTCGTATGTTTACGCCTAAATCTACGCGCCACAAATACGTACCATCAAGACGATAGCAGTCTATATAGACATTACTTGTCTTTCCTTTCTGTGAGTTGTCCTTAGAGTCTGAAGGATCCCATTTCACGAATAGCTCATATTGTCCGTCACCGTCAATATCTCCCACTGAAATGTCGTTGGGAGTATATATGCTACTGGGTCTTTTCAGCTTCAATGACAAATATTCTTTTCCCCATGAAGAGACAGCTTCTGATGTAGATACAACCGTCCCATTATTCTTGGTAACCACTTGATACTTACTGGATGAACTGCCTTGAGCATCATTGTAGCAAGTTGCACCAGTGATGTCTGAAGCGATAACGGTTCCGTCACGCATGAGGTCGAATGTCGTAGATTTGTAGTTCTCTGTTCCAAGAAGTCGCCAACTCACAAACTGTCCTGTTCCTGACTTGGCTGGTAATACGACGAGTCCTCTGTCTAAAAACTCCATTTGTGATGTTGCTGAAGAATACGAAACGCCAGGCGTAACTTCATAATCAAACAGTGTGATAGACCAACATACTTGTTGCCCCTTGGGTGTGAACGTGAGTGTTCCCGTAGCAGGACTGTCTAACGTAATGGTGTAAGTCTTGTTGACAGCCACTTCGTTTTCTTTCATTGGGAAAACGTATGTGCTGGCTTCGTAAGTCTTGCCACCTACCTCGGCAATGTATGCGTCAACATCCCCATAATTATCGTAACCAGAGAATGACACCGACTTGATGGTGACACCATTGGGGATGTTGATGGTGTATTGCAAACCTTTAGAATACTTGATGGTAGGACTGCTGCCAGTGGCATAAGTCTTCCCCAAACTGTTTGAGATGCTGCATCCGTTGGTGAAAGTCCAATCACCATTGGATGTGTTTTGCGACAGCTCAAACTTGTGTTGCGCCCAAGATAATGAGGCAACAACCATGAAAAGCATGGTCAAGAATGTTTTTTTCATTTTGATTTGTTTGAGTAGATAGATATTATGAATTGTATTTCTTCTTGTGTAAAGAGTGAGCAGACCAGCTTATTTCTCATTGAGGTATTGCCTTACGGCATCTGCCAATTGCTGTCCTCTGAGTCCTTTTTGCAGAATCTTCCCTTCTTTGTTGACAATCATCGTGTATGGGATAGACCTGATGCCGTATGCGTTGATCATGGAATTGTTCCAGCCATTCAGTTCCGATATATGAGTCCACGGTAGGCTGAGTGACACGATGGCATTTTTCCATGCAGCCTCGTTAGAGTCGAGCGAAACACCTATGATGCCTAATCCCATCGGCTGATATTGGTTGTACATCTTGATGACCTCTGGCATTTCGTGGATACATGGTCCACACCAACTTGCCCAGAAGTCGATGACAGTAATCTTGTTTTTCTTGATTTCAGCGAGCAGTGAGAGAAGGTTGCCATTCACGTCGCGCATCGTGAAGTCGGAGAGCTTTGAGTTGCTCCTTGCGTTGAGAATCTTCTTCATCTGTTGGATTTGCGGACGATTGCTCATGTTGATAGGCATCATCTCAATGAGTTTCAGACGGTTGCTGTCAGAGATGTATTGCTCATCGTAGAGGTTCACCAGAAAATACCCTAATTCGTTGGTGATGTTCCTCTCTGCAAAGCCCATGATGCATTGGCACATTTTGCCTTGTGTGTTAGTCATCTGGGTTTGCAACGCCACTTGGGCTTCTTCAGAAAAAGACTGACTGAAGAGTTGTGCCGACATATCGTTGAGCTTCTTGCTAAACATGTTAATCGAATCCACCAACAATTGCCATTGCTCGTTGACCTTTGTTCCAGAAACTTTTTGCTTTTCTGGAACGTTGGAAAGATGAATGTCTATCTCGCCAGGCTCAAGGAAGAACGTGCTGCTGATGTCTATCTGTCTCTTGTGATATATGACACCCAACTGGGTGGTGTCCGTCTTTCCTTCGTAAGAAAAAGTCCCGTTTTTCACATAGAAAGAGTCGGATGGAGTACCATGTCCTAAATCGTATGTAATATACAAGGTGTCACCATCCTTGGCTCCGTCTATCGTTCCGTTTATCTTGAAGGAATTGGAATGACAAGCTACGAGCATGGTAGCAGCCAATATCCATCCCGCCGTCAAGTGAATGTTTCTCATGGGGTAGGTGTCTATACCAAATATTGCGAACTGATGCTTTCGTTGCTTACCACCCTGCGGATAGTTTCAGCAAACATGTCTGCCACGGAGAGGAATCTCACCTTGGAGCATTTCATCGAGTAGGGGATGGAATCGGTAAATACGATTTCTTCCAATGCCGATTCTTGTACCCTCTCTGATGCAGGGTCGCTCATCACGCAGTGTGAGGCACAGGCGCGTACACTCTTGGCTCCTGCATTCTTCATGATGTCGGCTGCCTTCGTAATGGTTCCTGCCGTATCTACCATGTCGTCGATGATGATGACGTTCTTGCCTTCCACGTCGCCGATGATTTGCATACTCTCCACCACGTTTGCACGTGCACGTGTCTTATTGCACAGTACCAATGGACAATGCAGGTATTTGGCGTAAGCGTTGGCGCGCTTGCTTCCACCTACGTCTGGAGAAGCAATCACCATGTCTTCTAATTGAAGGTGCTGCAAATAGGGTAGGATAACGCCTGATGCGTACAGATGGTCAACGGGAACGTCGAAGAATCCCTGAATCTGGTCGGCGTGTAAGTCCATCGTAATCACTCTGTCTATACCGGCAACGCTCAGTAAGTCGGCAACCAACTTGGCTCCTATACTCACTCTTGGCTTGTCCTTACGGTCCTGACGAGCCCATCCAAAGTAGGGGATGACGGCAATGATGTGACGAGCCGATGCTCTCTTGGCGGCATCAATCATCAGAAGCAACTCCATGAGATTGTCAGAGTTTGGGAATGTACTCTGTACAAGAAATACGTCACGACCACGAATAGACTCTTCGTAGGAAACGGCAAACTCTCCGTCAGAGAATCTCGTAATCAACAATTTACCGAGTGGGCATCCTAAACTGGAGCAAATCTTCTCGGCTAAATACTTTGTCTTTGTTCCTGAGAACACAAGAAAAGAATTGTTTTCTAACATTGGTTTTAATATTGATGTTATTACTTTTTTCAACTTATAGCCTTGCGCAACTTATCGAAATGCGCAATCAACTTCTTGTAGTCAAGTTCGTTGTGGATGTTGAATCGGTTCCATAGGTCACCACAAATGACTACTCCGCCGAATCCCAGTTCCTTGGCTATCTTCACATTCTCCAAACTCATGCCTCCCAAGGCATAAACCTTCTTGTCAATCAAGCCAAGAGAAGATGCCTCTTCCAACTGTTGCATGGTGAAGGTTGACTTTTCTTCCTTGAACTCTATGCAGTCGAAGATGTTTTTCAGGAATACGTATTGTGAATTGCGTTTCATGTCTTTGAGTAGCGCCATGTTGTCGCAACTGCGACTTACCTGTCCCTTGTATCCTGTGGGAATGTCGTCTTGTTGGGGATGGTCGATGTGAATACCTGCCAGATTATATTCACCCTTGAGATAGAAATGCTCGTGAACGGTAATCTTCTTATGGTATTCTTCTGGCAGAAGGGTGAGAAGTCGCTCGCTATACATAGGAGAAGAGCCTGGCTTGAACAAGTGCAAATTCTCCATTCCCTCATCAAATAGTGAGGATAGAATCTTGTCTTCTTCCACGAAAAACGTGGATTTAGTGAGTATTACGAGTTTCATCTGCTTGAATTTCTTTGCAAAAGTAATCAATTTCTATTAAATTTCCAATTTACGGTTCATAAAATTCTAAACTATTATACATTCATGATACATTTTCATGTTTTTTTCTTATTTTTGCAGAAACATTTTTAGAAGATGAAAGTAGATTTGCAGCATTTCAGAGAGGTGAATACACCTTATTATATATTAGAAGAGAGTAAGCTTCGCAAAAACTTGTCGCTCATCCAACATGTGGCAGAAGAGGCTGGCATTGAAATCATATTGGCTTTTAAGGCGTATGCGCTATGGAAGACGTTCCCCATCTTTCGTGAGTATATCCACGCCACCACTGCCAGTTCTTTGTACGAGGCTCGTCTGGCTTTCGAGGAGTTTGGCAGCAAGGCTCATACTTATTCTCCTGCTTATACAGACAACGAAATCGATGATATTGCAAGGATGTCAACTCATCTCACCTTCAACTCTCTCTCACAGCTTCAGCGGTTTGGCGATAATGTGAAAGGTAAGTACCCTGACGTCAGCTTGGGATTGCGTATCAATCCGGAATATTCTGAGGTGGGAACGGATTTGTATAACCCTTGTGCACCAGGAACACGCTTTGGCGTTACTTGTGACCAGTTGGCTGATACCTTACCTTCTGTCATAGACGGATTTCATTGCCATTGCCATTGTGAGAGTGGGGCAGACGTGTTTGAAAGAACGCTGGCACATATCGAGGAAAAGTTCTCCAAGTGGTTTACCCAACTGAAATGGATTAACTTCGGAGGCGGTCATCTGATGACGAGAAAGGATTATGATGTTGAGCGATTGATACGGTTGATGAGGGATTTCCGTGCCCGCTATCCTTGGTTGAAGGTGATTCTTGAGCCAGGAAGTGCTTTCGGTTGGCAAACAGGACCATTGGTGGCGCAGGTGGTGGACGTGGTGGAAAACAAGGGTATTTCAACGGCTATCGTCAACGTGAGCTTCACGTGTCACATGCCCGATTGTCTGGAAATGCCTTATATGCCTACTATTCGAGGAGCTGAGGCCATTGACCATTCTTCATTGACCATTGACCATTCACCATTGACCATTGACCATTCTTCATTGACCATTGACCATTCACCATTGACCATTGACGATTCTTCATTGAGCATTGACCATTCACCATTGAGCATTGACCATTCTTCATTGACCATTGACCATTTACCATTGACCATTGACGAATCCCAGGAAGGCAACGCAGAAATGTTCAATGGTCAATGTTCAATGTTCAATGATAAAACGTTCAATGATAAAATGTTCAATGGTCAATGTTCAATGGTCAATAATAAAACGGTCAATGGTCAATGTTCAATGGTCAATGTGTATAGAATAGGAGGTAACAGTTGCTTGTCGGGCGACTTCATGGGCTATTGGAAGTTTGACCATGAACTGCAAGTGGGTGAGAACATCATCTTTGAGGATATGTTGCATTACACCACGGTCAAGACCAATATGTTTAATGGCATCAGCCATCCTTCCATCGCCATCGTACATTTGGATGGTGAGATGGAAACGCTTCGTCGGTTTACATACGAGGACTATCGGGATAGGATGGACTGATTAGTAACTCTCTTCATGGGTTTGCAAAAGGGCGTAAGGTATTTCGTCGCACAGCATCGAACAAGCCGTTTGGTTGGGCGATGGCTCTGTTGTAGGTGATGGCTCCGAAGACGGGGGAGCCGACTGCGCCAACACCTTTCTTTCTTTTATTTTAGTGACGATGCGTGTCTGGTAAACGGTGTCTCTGATGGTCATCGTTTGCAGGATGGTATCGTGTTTCTGTTGCACGGTTTGTGCCGTCGGCAACACTTCAGACTTGGATAAGTTGGCGTGAACTCCAAAACCTAAGATAAAACTTACGACACTGGCGGCTATGGTAATGGCTGCGGCTACCCCACGGTTTGAGCGTTGAGAATGCCACGGCTCAACGTTGATATGATTGTTTACTGATTGTTTCTGACGGCGAGCCGACTGGATAATCTGTTCATTAGTGATTTTCATATTTCTTGAGTTTTTTACGGATGATGTTCATGGTTTTATGCAGGCGCGATTTGACCGTTCCTTCAGGAATGCCGACAATTTCTGCAATCTGTGGGATAGTCAGTTCTTCCTGGTAATGGAGTGAGAATAGTTGGTGCAATGGTGCTGGCAGCTCAGATAACACTTGCTCTAATGCTTGGTCGAGCGTGGCAGCGTCCAGATCCACTTCTATATGCTGTTCAGCAATAGGTTCAGCATCGAGGGCTTCTAAGAGACGAGACTCGTAAGCGTTGCTGCGGTAGTGGTTACGACAGATATTGTAGGCTATGGTATAAATCCACGTGCTGACGCTGCTTCCCTCTCGGTAACGACAACGAGCCTCGTATAGCCGTAAAAACACGTCGTGCGTGGCATCGGCAGCCAATTCCTCGTCTCTTCCTAATTGTAGGAAGAAAAAACCTTTCAGTCGATGGGCATAGCGACGATACAGTTCCTCGAAAGCTGCATCTCTTCCAGCCTTTGCCCGTACCATCAACTGCTCGTCAGTTTGTTGGCGCAGAGGTTTCAAATGGAATATGCTCATGACTTTATTCTTTGATAGGTTCTGTTTCCAGAATGACATGAGTTTCTATCGGCTCACCTGTCAAATATTTGAGTCCTTCTTTTTTGGCATTACCGTAGAGTCCCGTAAATGATTTATTCGGCTTGACTGTCCCTTCTTCCACTTCATAGTATATCCCTCGGTGGTCTTCCTTTTTGTGGATGTTGAAAACGGTGGTGCCAATGACGAAGCCTTCATCTTCCATCTGAGCCAACACGTCATGATACAGGTGGTTCAGCCAACGAAAACGATCTGGGTTGTTCGTCTTATAATAAGGCAGGAGGTCTTTTAATAAAATGAGGTAATTAAAAGAAAGATAATTGTAGCGTCTGTCTGAATCTGGTCTGAATGAGAAACGCAGATAATCTAACAGATAGCGTTCTTCCACATTGCGTCGTTTCACTCGCAAGTTATCGTAAGGTTTGGCTGAATAGCGAATGGTCAACCCTTCGTTATAGAGGTACTGCTTCAGGTCTTCAGGTACACCATCGCCAAATAACAGTCTGGAGATGCTGTTGGAAGATAGATAGACGGGGCGTTTGACATTGGCTAAGATGTAACGAAGCAGGCGTTCCAGTCCCTTAAAGTCTTGGTGATTCCGACGCAGGCTATCTGCGATTTGAGGGGATAGTCCCATTCGTTGGATACATCCGTTGAGGAAGGGAGAGTAGTTGATGACAGATGCTTCATTATAGAGAATCTTGTCACGATGCACTCCTTTCACTAATTGTAGGATGAGTTTTCCGATGACATTGTCGTAATGCTGCCCCAAATAGACTGCTCCCTCGTCCATTCCCTGCAACTCGTTGTAATGGTATTGCAGTTCATCAGCAGGATACAAACCGCTTTCGTAGAATCTGGTGAGCACGCGGGTGAGACGCACGGTGTCTAAATTACTCATCAGATACCCCGCCCATTCCTCGTAGTCGTAACGTGCCACCTTGTCATGTAATAACTCTATGGCTCGGTTGGCATAGTGAGAAGACAGACTGTCGGGAATATCATCAGGATTCTCATATTTCAACCATTCGTAGTCACAATCGAAGGCACAATAGTTGAAAGTATAGCTGTCGGGAATGGCTTGTTCCATTCGCATCATCACGCCTGTCTTGCGACGCATTTTCAGCTCTGCCTCGAATATCTCCTCACCCGTTTGGTAATTTTTATGATTTACCAAGTATCTTTTTTCGTAGATATCGTAAATCTCATAGAGATTACGCCACGCTACCTCGTCTTTCGGATGTTCTTCCACAAAATGGTTCCAATAATGGTACATGCTGTCTAATTTCAGACTGTCTGCCATGTAAAGGGCTGCATCTCGTTTGATGTGTTCTGTCTGTTGTGCGCTGACCATCATGGTTGTGAGAGCCAACAGCATCGTAAAAAATGTTCGTTTCATACCTTTCTGTTTTTGTTTTGACAGCATACACATGAAACGGCAAATCGTTCATTTTATTTTGATTGTTTAGTGTGAAAGTGTTTCGTGCTTAGTGATAACAAAAGATTTGGGCTATTCCTTATTTTGTCAAGATAAAGTGATAAAAATGGCTCTCTATTTTGCGATATTTTTCACCAACTCCTCCGTCGGTCAAAAAAATGATTGTTTTTGGTTTATTTTGTAATGCGTTGATTATTAGGTTGTTGTAAAAATGATGGTATATTTATGCATTTGTTTTCCGTATGTTTATGCGTAAAAACAGTGTTTTTGAGCCGTGATAACATATTATTTGAACTCGCTAACTATATATTTTACGGTCGTAACATATATAGTTATGACCGTAAAGTATATAGTTACGAGAAAAAACTCGTGTTTTCGTGTTCATAACACCGCTTTCTGTTCCTCTTAACATCTCCTTTGAGCTTTTTCGCGAATTTTTTTTGTAGGAATATTTCTGAGTTTTTTTTAGGGGGAAAGGTGAGAGATTTGTTATGAGAAACGAAAAGGCATGAGGTGAATCACTGCGTCTCATGGCACATCGCGAGATGCTGATCTTATCGAAAAAGTTCTGTATGATGATAAAGGGACTAAAGAATGATTAAATTATAGGTAATGATATAGTTGTTGGCACAGGCAGTGCCGAAGGCACGATAGATAACAGGCAGGCGGTGAAGCCCGAAGGGCGTAACCCCTGCTAACATGAGCATTTGTATATAGAGTGCCGAAGGCACGAC
>Ga0247610_10000309_pt1 | contig 75926 bp, 119 predicted proteins | sample 174DNAGHGhighgp2_FD_193483 | JGI IMG/M metagenome (GOLD analysis project Ga0247610, IMG submission 193483) | Sheep rumen microbial communities from Palmerston North, Manawatu-Wanganui, New Zealand - 1742 DNA GHGhigh gp2 | ecosystem: Host-associated > Mammals > Digestive system > Stomach >...
GAATATGACGCTAATGGTATAATAACACAAGATTTAGTTGAAATTTTAGACGAAAGAGAAAACAACCTTAAAAGAACTATGGGCGATGATTTTATTATTGATAAAACTACCCCTATAGGTAATATGGAATTAGCAGATGCTACCAATGAAGCTAATATACAAGATTTAATTGCTTGGTTAATACCAAACCAAATAGACGCCAATACAGCTCAAGGTATATTTTTAGATGCTATTTGTGAAAAAAACAGAATATATAGAAAACAACCAGAATATACAAAAGTAAATTTTATTCTTAATGGTACAGCAGATACATTGTTTTATAGCGGTGATATTATTGTAGCTGATAGTTTGACTGGTGTATATTATGATTTGAATGAAGATGTGACTATAGGTTCAGACGGTACAATATCAGCTCAATTTATATGCGAAGATTATGGTGAATATGTACCCACCTCTGGTTCTACCTTAGAAATTTTAACCCCAGTTGTAGGATTAAATAGCGTAACATTAAACACAGAAAACCCTAATATTATTCTTGGTAGATTAGCAGAAACAGACGATGAATTAAGAGTGCGTAGACAATATAGTGTTGGTCAAACAGCAACTACAACAATGGCTTCTATGTTGGCATCTATATACTCGTTAGATGGTGTGCTTCATGCTACATATTTTGAAAATGATACGTTATTAACAGATTCACACGGTATACCTGCTAAAGCATTTGAATTTATAGTAGATGGCGGAGATGAAAACGAAATTAGTGATGTAATTTTCTATAATAAATCTATAGGTTCACAAGCATATGGAACTACAATTATAGAAAAAACCGATGAAGAAGGAAATGTGTATTCTATAGGGTTTTCAAAAGCTGATAAAGTGAACGCTGGAATGGAAATTGTTTTAACAGTTTCCTCTTTACCTTCTGAAACTTGGATAAATAACGTTAAAAATGCATTAAAAGAAAAATTTGATAGTATACAAGGGATAGGTGATGACGTTAAAAATTATGATTATTTCACTGTTTTAACAACATTTTCTGGCATAAACAATATAGATTCTGTTAAAATTTATGATGTTGATGCAACTGGTACACCACTCTACGACCAATTATCTATCGGCGAAAAACAAATAGGTAAATTAGATATAACAAATATTTCAATTACCACAGAAGTAGGTTAAAAATGTATTATATAGACGATTATAGACAACAAGCAATAAATAAAATTATACCTTATTTAATAGAATTTCCAGAAATAGTTTCTATTATTGAGAATTCTGCTGATAGATACCAAGCAATAGAAGATGTTTTATGGAGAATAGCTAATAATTTTAAAGTAATAAACTCTCGTGGTATATTTCTTAACGCTCACGCACACAATGAAGTAGTGGATTTAGTTTATACCGATAAAGCAAAAGATGCATTTACTTATGGAACAGAATTTCCAGAAACACAAGCTTTTGGAACTGGACATTTTTACTCACAGGCTTCATATCTTTCTGGTATATCAAAAGATGTTTCAGAGGACAAATTAATAAGAGCAGTACAAGAAAAGATTATACAAAATAATACAAACGGTACAATACAAGATTTTATTGAAGCTATGAAATTGCATTTTAATGCTACTTCAGTAGGTATATATGAAAGTTATCCTTTAGCTATTTCTTTAATGTTATCTGGTGAAAAATTAGAATTGTCTTCTTCTGGAAATAAAGAAGCTATTAAAAAATGTTTACCAGCTTGTGTAAGTTTAAATAATTTGTATATAAATGACCATTTATTTGACCAACTTATTTATAATAATGAGTCTGGATATGCAAATGATAGTCGTTACCCTATAACACTTGGTGATAGTGATTATTTATATAAATACGTATCTACTGCTGTTAATTTAAACAGTAGTGATAAAGAATATATAAAAATTAACAGCCCATTTTATAATGTAGATTTTACTCAAGACGAAATACCTTTTGAATGTATTTGTGGGCAACTTACTAGATTAAACAACAATAGGGTTGTATACTCTATTATATATAATTCAACTAATGTTTATAAAATTTCGCTTATTACAACACAAATAGAGGGTGAATATTATTTTGTATTGTCAAGAACTATGTGGGATGATGCAAATTCAATATGGCAAAATATAAGCACATTTAATACAAATATTAAAGCAGAATTAAATAAAGATTATACTTTTTTACTAAGCATAAACCATGACTCTTTTGATTTCTTTAGAGCTTGGATTTTTGACGGTGTTAAACTTATAGGACAAAACTCTCTTCAAGATACGTCATGGGTATATAATATTATACAAAATAATATAAATTTTACACAAATTCAGTTGAATACAACAAATATAAGTTATGATGAACAAAATATTGTAAATGCAGAAATTATAAATTATAATAATAAAAATATAGATAATTATTCTGATTTTACATATTATTGTATATTGGGTGGCATATTAAATAATGAAAATAATATAGATGTAAATAATAAATCATCTCATTACTATATAACTTGTTTTGGTGAAAAAAACATTTTATTTAATTGCTTATCTAATAATAATCATATTATAATAAATACAGACAGTATACTTCAAAATAATTTAACCGTAAAGCAAAGTTCTTATAATTATAAAAAATGGCACTCTAATGGTAAATATCTTAATATATATAATAAAAATAATCAACCAAGTATAAGATGGAGCTCACAACAACCTATAGATTCACTCATAAATTCTTTTGATTTATCTTTTGATTTATGTTTACCTATAAATTCAACAGCAAATATATTAAATGGTCTATTAGGTTCTAATACAAAATTTAATATATCTTACAACACTGAACAACAAAAATTGATATTAGTTTTACCTACATATACCTCTGGGAATGTAGAAGTGCCTTATACTATAGAAGTAAATTTATCTAATGAAGAATTTATTAAGAAATTTAATAATTTAAAAATAAAATATGCTGACAACAAAATATATATTTATATAGATGATGTACTAATAAAAAGCGAAAATATATTAGACGTTAATATAAGGTATTTAAATGCTATATTAGAATTAGGTCCGATAAATGCTTTTGTTAAAGATTTAATTTTTAATTGTGTTTATACAGATGGTGTAAATATATCGAATTTAGAATATGATTTACCTTTAACTGATAGTTTATATGAAAAAAATAATTTAATACAACCAGTGAATTATAATGCAAGATTTTTAACTACACCGCAATTAGTAGATAACATAACAAATAAAGATTTATTTAATAATAAAACATTAAGAATAGTTAATTTTTAAGTAGGAGTGAAAAATGGCTTATCCAGAAGATTTAGATAGTAAATATAATTTAAGAAATTATAATTTTGCCGTAAATGATAATAATATTTTACCATATGATGAATCGTTATTTAAAAGTGGTTATAGAAATGCTGATGAAAGCGATACTTTAAGTGTACCAGACGCACATAATGTAAACTGGATGTACGATATTTTATATAGAAATTTGAGATATACAAAAGATACAGCGGTTGAAAACAAAAATCTTTTAGCTAATAAAATAGCTACTCCTACAACTATTGGTCAAATAAAGGTTGGTCAAGGACTTAGAGTATTATCTGATGGCACATTAACTTTAGAAAATCCTATGACTGGCGATAAACAATCTATAACATATGATATTCCAGTTGGTATGTTTATGTTATGGAGTGGTTCATTTATACCTGAATATTTTATAGAACCAGATGGAACGTCAAGATTAAAAGCAGATTACCCAGAATTAATAACTTATGCCACTGAGAATAATTTATATGGCGAAGGTAAATTGTTTTATGATGACCCAGAAGATAATACTAAATTTATTGTATCTGATATGAGAGATGCGTTTATAAAAACTGCGTCTTCTATAAATGATATAGGTATTTATACACCTGATGGTTTACCAACTTTGACTATACCTAGTTCTGGAAACCACTCTCATAGTGGTACTACTGGAAATGATTCCCCAGACCATTATCACGCTAGGGGTACACAGGACATTACTGGTACATTACCTGGTGAAAATACTAGAGAAAGCTCATGGTGGCAAAATGTAACAGGAGCTTTTTATAATGCTGGAACTACAAATAGTAAAAGAGGGCATTCTGCCGAAGATAGTGATAATACTAATTATAGCTTTAGGGCTTCTCGCTCATGGACAGGTAGAAGTAGTGGTGCTGTTGCATCTAATGGTACAACTGCACAACGCCATCAGCACTCATTCAATATATCGAACACTGGTGCACATACGCATAGTATAACACATTTAGCTCAAACTAGAGAAGATGGTAAGGTTATGCCAGCGAACTGGAGTTTAAGACTTATATTAAAAGCTAAACCTACCCCGCAAGTTAGAACTGTTCCTATTGGTACAATACTTGATTATAGTGGCACCGTTGCACCAGACGGATTTATTATTGCTAATGGTTTTACAATACTTAAAAATGGTCATGAAGATTTATATAATTGGGCTATACAAAATGATTTAATGAAACCATATTCAGAATATACTAATGATGGTACACCTCATTCTTGTTATTATGAAGGTCCTACTGATGATACATTTATAATACCTAATTTAGTTGGTGTATATAGAAGAGGTGAAAATGAAGATATAGGCGTATACGAACAAGATAGCGCACCAGATATACAAGGCACGTTTTTAACTAATGATGTAGGTTCTGCTTATTTAAGTGGTTCGTTTAATTATATTGGTGAATCATTAACACCAGGTTTTGCTGCATCTGGTACCGCAACATCTATAGTTATGGATTTTAAAGCTTCAAATAATACAGATTCAACATTATACCCAAATGGTAATCCATATGGAAGAAAAAATATTGTACAACCTAAAACCGTAAGAACACTTCCTATTTTGAAATACTAAACTAAAATAAAATTGTAAATTGAAGGTTTTAAAATGAAAATATATTTTTATAATCCAAATACTTTTGAATATACATATTCTGGTGAAGCACAATACGACCCTGTAAATCCAGATTATCCGCTTGTACCACCGTGCGCAACACTTGTTGAACCTTTGCTAAATGAAAAAGGGTATGTTAATATATGGTGCAAAACACATTGGGAATATACAGAAGACCATCGTGGAGAAATATGGTATAACGCTAATTTAAAAAAATTAGTTATTATTAATTTTATAGGTAAACTACCAGATTACTACTATACACCAGACAGTCCAATAGCTAATCCACCTGAAGGTTCATACTGGGAATGGGATAATGTAAATCAAAAATGGGTACCGAATGTATCTTTGTATAAGATAGAAGTATATAATTCATTTAATGCAATTTGGGAATATAAAAATAACATACCATATACCTTTGATAGTCATAGATATTTGTCTAAATGGAGAGATTTATATAATTCTATATATTCTACTCTTAAAGATGGCATAAAAGACCAATATAGACTTCAAGATTATGACGGTGGTTTATTTTATGTAAACCAAGCTCAAATGAGAGAAATTTATATAAAAATGGCTGAAGTTGTAGATAAAATGTATATGGACAAACAAGATTTAGAATTGTTTTTTAAAGAAAACAATGATTATCAGCAATTGTCTTTAAAATTGCAAGAATATTTAAGTAAAAAATATTAAGAAGGATATAAATTATGGTAGATAAACCGAGTAAACCAAGTGGTATATGGGCATTAAAAGTAGATAACAGTGACAATCCTATATATTTTGCAGAAAATAGTGGAACTGTACAAGTTATGACTAATGAAGAATATTTACAAGGTCGTAATATGACTGGTGAACCTGAAACTTTATTGGGAAGTATACCAGATATTCATAAGGAAGATTGGTTATTACAATATTTTACTCATCATTTGGTTTATATCGAACAAATGTTAGACTACCTTGATGAACAAATATCTGGAGGCGTCTAATGATTAATACAATCGCAACAATTTTAGGTACTGGTGTAGTTGTAGGTGGTGCAATTGGAACAATTTTAACTGGTTTTTATAAAACAAACAAATCTGCACAACAAGATTATAAAGAAATAGAAGAAAAGTTTGATAAAAAAATAGAAGATTTAAGAAGCAGTTTTGAAAATAAAGTAAAAGATAATCATTCTTCTATAAAAGAAGAATTAGATAAAATATCTTCTAAAATTGATAATATAACAACAAATTATGTAAGTAATGAAAATTTTAAAACTTACGCTGATACAATGAATAAATTACTTGAAATGACGAGTGAAAGAATAGGTAGATTGGAAAATACCTTAGAAGATATAAGAGAAGATATTACAATCGCATTAAAAAATAAAAATTAAAAATGGCTCTGAAAACCCTTGGTATATAAGAGCAAAATTACAAAGTTTAAATCATTTTAATAAAAAGAGTTTAAAGAAAATGGGAAATTATACATATAAAATTAAGAAGGGTTATAAGGGTCCAATAAATATTACTGTAAGAAATAGAGACGAAGATAAACCTATTGACCTTACTGGTTCAAAAATTTTAATTCAAATAAAAGATGAATTACAAGATGAATTTTATATAATAAATAAAACTATAACTGAAAATACAGATGTATATGTAGATGGTCGAATTGTATCCCCCGAAGAAGGTCAAATTATCATAAGGTTTAACGATGAAGATTATGATAAATTTGTTATTGAAAGAATATATTTTTTGACTATTTGGTGGGTAAAGGAAAATGAAGATTTTGCTAAAGTAATATCTTCTAATTGCGGTGAGCAACTACAATTTCAAGTTTGTTATCCATAAGGAGTAAGAATGGGACTAGATATAGATTTATATACACCAAAAATAGATATAGATGATGATGGTGCCGATGATATTATTATTGAAATCACTGGCTTAAAATCAATTAATAAATTTATAGGGCTAGAAGATACACCATTATATTATGATAATGGTAAATTTTTTAAAGTAGAAAACAATAAAATTGTATATACAGATATACAATGGAAAGATATTTCTGGAAATATAGAAGATGCACCAGAAATTGTAGCTTTTATTGAAGATTTAATCGAAGAAATTTCTGCTAAAGTCGTGGATGACCATATATACCTCCACGATATAGCTAAAGATGCACATCCATATATACAAAATATAATTCACGAAAATTATGAAACATTAGATATTAAAATTGATAATACAAAAGAAGAATTATCTCAAGATATTTCCAACTTAAATGATGCTTTAAATCAAGAAATTTCTGATAGAGAAACGGCAGATAACAACTTATCGGAAGATATACAAGAAGAAATTTTAGCTAGGATTGAGGGTGACACAACACTTCAGAACGAGATAAATACAGTAAATACTAATTTACAAAACGAAATAGATGCTAGAATTGAGGGTGACACAAACCTTTCAAATTCGTTAGATGAACTATCAAACAATTTAATACAAGAAGTATTAGATAGACAAGAACAAGATAGTATTTTACAAGAACAAATTACATCTAATTATAATGCTTTAGACGATAAAATTGATACAGAAATTTCTAATAGAACATCTGCCGATACAACCTTACAAAATAATATTGACACTGAAGCATCAACAAGACAAAGTGCCGATTCCACATTGCAAGGTAATATTGACACGTTATCTGATACCGTTTCAAGTAATTATAATGACTTATCAGACCAAATAGATAATTTATCTGATACTGTAACAAGTAATTACACAACATTAGATACTAAAATAGATAATATAAAAACATCACTTGAGGGTGATATTAACGATTTATCGACAACCGTTTCAAATAATTACACTACTCTTGATGGCAAAATAACCAATCTTACTTCTACAGTAAGTGACAACTATACAGAACTTGATGGCAGAATAACTGCTAATACAAATAATATTTCCGCTATTAATAGTAAAATACCTAATCAGGCTTCAAGCTCAAACCAGTTAGCCGATAAAGATTTCGTAAATTCATCTATTGCAACAAATACGGCTAATTTTATAGGTACTTTTAATTCTGTTGCAGAACTTGAAGCGTATACAGGTACGTTGACTAATAACGATTATGCCTTTGTTGCCACCACTGATACAGCAGGGAATACACTTTATGACCGTTACAAATGGAATGGTTATGAATGGTTGTTCGAATATGAATTAAATAACTCTTCTTTTACAGCGGTACAATGGGCAAGTATCAATTCTGGTGCTACTACTGAAAATATAAACCAAATTGCAATAAACGCAAATAATATCATTAATTTACAAACAAATAAACAAGATAAACTTACCGCTGGTGCGAATATTCAAATAAACAATAATATTATATCTGCAACAGATACAACTTATACTGCTGGTTCTGGTATTTCTATTGAAAATAATGTTATTTCCAACACCCAAACTTCAGCAGTATGGGGTAATATTCAAGGTACATTGTCGGACCAGACGGATTTACAAACAGAGCTAAATAGTAAGCAGGATAGTCTTATAAGTGGTACAAATATAAAAACTATTAACCTAACAAGTATATTAGGTAGTGGTGATATATCAGTTGCAACTTCTGCGCAAGGTGCTTTAGCAGATACGGCATTACAACCTAATGATAATATTTCAGAGCTTATAAACGATGTTGGTTATATAACAAGTGAAGATTTACCTATTGTTAACAATGGTGTATTAACCATTCAGGTAAACGGTGATGATTTAGCTAGTTTCAGCGCAAATCAATTTGGAAATACGACAGCAAATATTGTTGTCCCTGACAGTGCCACTTGGGGGAATATAACAGGCATATTAAGTAATCAAACCGATTTACAAAATGCTTTAAATAACAAATATGATGCTTCAAATCCTAACGGTTACACTTCTAATATAGGTACAGTTACGAGCGTTAATGATATTCAGCCTGTCGGAGGTAACGTAACGCTTTCAATCCCGACTGCAACGAGTGATTTAACAAATGATAGCGGATTTATAACAAGTGCCGATTTACCGACAGTCGACCAAATTTTTGACGGTACAAGCACTAACGCACAAAGTGGTGTAGCGATTATTACTGAACTTGCGAAAAAGCAAGACCTTCTCACTTCTTTTAATGCTGGAACTGACATTTCTATTATAGAAAGTACGATTATTGTTAGCGGAGATGGCTCTATTGAGCTTAATGAAGCTGAAAATGAAGGACTTAATAGTGTAACACTTGAAGGTAAGTGTGAGCAACGCAATTTACCTAGTGAGTATACGCAGGTTGAGTATTTAGAGTCAAGTGGTACACAGTATATTGATACTGGGGTAAAGCCTAACGCAAATCAAATAGTGGATATTAAATACACTTATGTAAGAATAGGATTCGTTTTTGGTTGCAGAGCTACGGAGTCAACACAATATAGTGGTATCACTAACGAGGATGTCACTGGTAGTATTTTTAATATTCGTTGGGGGAATAAAGTTATTTATACAACATCCCCTCAGCCACAAGGCACTGTTACTGTGCATATTGAGAATGGTAATACTCGATTAAATAATAAATTAGTTTCGACGGATACATATGGTTCAAGTTTTTATGATGGAAATATTGTCTTGTTTAATATAAACCATGGTGGCGTCGTGCCGAATTGGTATATGAACTATGGTTATAATAAAATACATAGTTTTATTATTTCAGAAAATGGTACTCTTGTCCGCAACTTAATACCTTGTAGACATAATTCTGATAATGTATTAGGTATGTACGATACTGTAACAGACACTTTCTTGACTAATGCAGGCACAGGTAATTTTACCGCTGGTGCAGACGTAACAGCTCCATCACCTGAAACACCTATAGATATATGGTGTAATAACGGGGCGATTAAAGTAAATTCGCAAGGTCAAGTCTACACCGACGGCACTACTGAAACGGTAACAGTCCATAGTGAAAATATCGCTCCGCTTTCTTCATCAACATCTTTCGATTTCTCAAACAATATATTAAGTAATATAAGAACAGATACGAGAACGGAATTTCAATTTCAGATTCAGGCATCCGTAGGTGGCAGTTGGAGAACAGTTGGAACTTTTCTCGTGACATCAACAGGGGTGAAAGAATATACTTTTGACATTCCTCCTGAAGTTACAGATATAAGAGTAAAGCACAATGGCGCAACAACAGATTTGGTTATCACTTCTGGTTTTGTTTTACCAGAGGGTTCTTATACAATACACTTTGACTGTCTTTCTTATAACCCAACTATCGTGGGTGGAATACAATTAAAAGATTTCGTATTTTGTCAAACACCTTATTTTAACGGTGGCACTGCAACTGCTGAAATGCTATTGGGTGTTGGTAATTATAAAGATACTCAAGAAGTATTAACTGGTAATGTAACAAGGAATGTTGGCATTAAGGTGCTTGACGGTAGTGAAGATTGGAGAGCTCACAAGACTTTAGAGGGTTGGTTTCAATTAGGTGAGCCTTTAGTTTACAATGGTATTGCTCCTGCTTTATGCACACATTATCCTTACAGTTCTGAACAAAGTTCAGAAGGTGTCTTTTTTAGTACAGGAAGAGATAGTATACCAACAAGTAGATTTATAATTGCGGATAATGTAAACTTCCCCAATACAGGTATGATTGCAGAGTTTAAGCAATACCTTGCCGACCAATACGCAAACGGTACACCAGTTATAATAGTATATCCGCTTGAAGAGCCTACTACTGAAAGTGTAACAGGTCAACCGCTAAGCATTCAATCTGGTAATAATATAATAACTACAACTGGTTCAATAAATAATCTACCGATTTCAGCTAATTATAATAGGCAAGGCGGAACACTCATAAGTTTTACAAACGAAACAGGATATATAACGGGTATTACATCAGATGATGTTACAACTGCATTAGGCTATACCCCATATAATGCTACAAATCCCAGTGGTTATGAACCAAATGTGATTGAAACTATAAAAGTAAATGATAACGTTTTAACTCCTACAAATAAAACTGTTAATATTGTAGTTCCAACAAGTGCAAGTGATATTGGTGCATTACCTAATACTACAACTATTGAAGATTTGACTACTTCATCACAGCTTGTAGCTATAAATTCAGGGGCAACAACTACAAATATTAATCAGATAGCGACTAATACAAGTGCAATATCTACAATTAATAATAAAATACCGAGTGCCGCAAGCGCAACAAATCAATTAGCAGATAAAAATTTTGTAAATAGTTCTATTGCAACAAATACGGCGACATTTAGAGGCACATTTGATTCTGTTGCAGAACTTGAAGCGTATTCAGGTGAGAAAGATGATAACGACTATGCGTTTGTAACTGGAGTAGATAGTGATGGAAATACATATTACGATAGATATAAATACAATGGTACGACTTGGGTATTTGAATATAGGTTGAATAATTCAAGTTTTACATCAGTGCAATGGAATGCTATCAATTCAGGAGCTAATATTACAAATATTGGACAAATTGCCACTAATACATCAAATATTACTAATTTGACTACTAATAAACAAGATGTTATAAGTGATTTAAGCACAATTAGAAGTAATGCTTCGGCGGGTGCAAATGCTGCTACTACTATTGCTGGTTATGGAAATATCGTAACTCATAATGTAAATGAATTTGCAACGGCTACGCAAGGTGCTTTAGCAAGCACAGCATTACAACCTAACGATAATATATCATCATTAATAAATGATGTAGGGTATATCACAAATGCAAGTCTTCCAACAGTTAATGATGCGACAATAACCATTCAAAAAAACGGTTTAAATATAGGTACATTTACGCTCAATCAAGAAAATAATGATACTTTAAATATAACCGTACCTACACAGGCAAGCGACATTGGGGCTATGCCTGATACCATAACTATTGAAGATTTAACAACAACGGCACAATTAAACGCATTAAATTCGGGTGCAACAACTTCAAATATTGGACAAATTACAACAAACCAAAACAATATTGCTGATATTAGAGCGTTAATTCCAGCACAAGCAACCACGTCAAATCAATTAGCCGATAAGAACTTTGTAAATTCATCTATTGCAACGAATACAGCTAATTTTATAGGAACATTTAATAGTGTTGCAGAACTTGAAGCATATAGCGGAACTTTGACCAATAATGATTATGCCTTTGTTGCCACCACTGATAGTGTAGGAAATACTTTATATGACCGATATAAATATAATGCCGATAGTCAACAATGGATATTCGAATATGAACTAAATAACTCTTCTTTCACTGCTACACAGTTGGAGAGTATTAACTCTGGAATTACAAGTGGTGACGTTACACTTATAAGAACAGCATTACAACCTAATGACAATATATCTGAGCTTATTAATGATGTAGGTTATATAACAGGGATTACAAGTTCTGATATAACTACGGCTTTAGGGTTTACACCTTATAATTCAACAAATCCAGCAGGCTATATAACAAGCTCTGCATTATCTCCATATGCTAGAACTTCTGATTTAGCAACAGTAGCCACGAGCGGAAGTTACAACGATTTGACGAATAAGCCGACTATTCCTGCTCCACAAGTTAATTCTGATTGGAATGCAACAAGTGGCGTCGCACAGATACTTAATAAACCAACTCTTGCAACTGTAGCGACAAGTGGCAGTTATAATGATTTGAGTAATAAGCCTACAATTCCAAGTGAAGTAACAGAAAATACTGTTAGTGATTGGGGATTTACTAAAAACACGGGTACAGTAACTTCTGTTAATAATATAAGCCCCGTTAACGGAAATATAACTTTAAATATCCCCGATATAAGTAATCTTGCAAATAAGGATTTATCTAACCTAACTTCTACAGGTAATAGTAAATTCCAAGCACCTTTAGTTTCTGGTACTAATATTAAGACTATTAATAACACATCGTTACTTGGTAGCGGGAACATTGATATACAAGGTGGAAGCACTATTACGGTTGACGAAGCATTGTCAACAACTTCAACCAACCCTGTACAAAATAAGGTTATAACTAATGCGCTTCCTGACACATCTTCATTATCCTATTATGGCACTTGTGCAACGGTAGCATCTACACAAGCTAAAGTTGTCGACTGCCCTGAATTTACGGAGTTAAAAGAAGGTGCATCAATTAGGGTTAAATTTACCTACGCACAGTCTTATAATGGTGCGCCGACTTTAAATGTCAATTCTACAGGTGCAATAAGTGTAAAATCTATTGGTACGACAAACGCTACGCGTTATTGTTGGCTAGCAGGTGAAGTTGTAGCTTTTACTTATGACGGTACAAACTGGATAATGGAAGATGCAGGAATTGCAAGCACAACTTATTATGGGTATACAAAATTATATACAGGGGCAGGGAGTACAAGCACATCAACAGCTTTAACACCTGCAAGTTTGAATAATTTAGCTCAACTTATGGTTGAACCATATCCAGTTTATTCAGCGTCAGCGACTTATGATGTAGGTGATAGGGTAAGATACGGTTATCAGGCTTGGGAATGTATAACCGCAATAACGACAGCAGAAGCTTGGGATGCTGAACACTGGAAAGCATTAGACCCGATACAAACACAGATTGATAATATAAATGCGACTATAGGCGACATTGAAACATTACTAAGTGAGGTATAAAAATGACAATAGCTAGTGAAATACAAAGAATAAAAACAAATATTGCAAATGCTTATATCTCTTGCGATAATAAAGGGGCAACAATGCCTAGTACGCAAAATAGTGCTAATTTAGCTAATTGTGTTAATAGTATACCAACAGGCATTACCCCAACAGGTACAATATCAATTACCAATAACGGTGTGTACGATGTTACAAATTATGCAAGTGCAAATGTAAATATTAGTAGTGGTGGTGGCGATACAGTAGGTATAACAAGAGAAGTATCTTCAAATGGGGTGTTTCAAATGCCTGAAAATGACTTTACTTTTAGTTTGCCTAGTAATGCTACGGATGTGGGTGGCGGTGCAATGTCCTATGCTTTCGCCAGTTGCAGAAATTTAACAAGCGTAGACTTAAGCAGTCTGACTACAGTGAGTGGTGTTAATGCAATGAACTATGCTTTCTTCGCTTGCACAGGTTTAACAAGCGTAGACTTAAGCAGTCTGACTACAATAAGTGGTAGTAGTGCAATGAACTATACTTTCTACAATTGCAGAAATTTAACAAGCGTAGACTTAAGCAGTCTGACTACAGTAAGTGGTAGTCAAGCAATGTACTATGCTTTCTACGCTTGCGCAGGTTTAACAAGCGTAGACTTAAGCAGTCTGACTACAGTAAGTGGTAGTAATACAATGTACCGTGCTTTCTATAGTTGCACGAGTTTAACAAGCGTAGACTTAAGCAGTCTGACTACAGTGAGTGGTAGTGGCGGTGCAATAGCCTATGCTTTCAGCGGTTGTACAGGTTTAACAAGCGTAGACTTAAGCAGTCTGACTACAGTGAGTGGTAATGGTGCAATGAACTATACTTTCCAAAATTGCACAGGTTTAACAAGCGTATTATTCACTAATCTTGAAATAATCGGAGCAAATAGTTGGTTAGTTGACTACGGACATTTTACACAATGTTTCTATAATTGTAATAATCTAACTTCTATAACATTCCCTAAGCTTGAAAAAATCTATTGCACAGGTGGAACGTCAACAAGTTACGGTACTTTTGCAAATAATAATAAAGTGCAAAAAATGTATTTTCCCAAACTTGACACAATTACTTACGGTAACGGTGCAAATACATCAAATCAGAACGCTTGCAAAAATGTATTCTATGGCTGTTCAGCTCTAACAGAACTACATTTTGGGGCAGCAAATCAAGCTGCTATTGAAGCGAGTCCTGGTTATTCAACTGCTTGGGGTAGGGGTGCAGGCGATGTAACAATTTACTTTGATTTATAAGGAGAAAATTTATGATAACAACAACATTAACAAAATTAACAGCAAGTACAGGAATGGTACTAACAAACGGCAAAAACTTTACTCATTCAGTATTACTAAGAGAAGATGAAAGTCCTGAAGATTGGTCTGAAATTACAGAAGAATATTTTAGAAAACTTCAAGCACAAATGACTCCTAGAGAATTTTTGCTTGCTTTAATTAACAAAGGTAAAACAAGAGAACAAATTGAAGCAATTATAAATTCTGATGATAAAATTTGGGCAGAATTAACAGGCGCAACAGCAATTATACGTGCTAATCCATTACTTGATTTGTTGTGTAGCAAATTAGATTTAACACCTAATGATTTAGATAAAATGTTTGGATTATAAATAAAGCTTGAATAACTTTATTAAATTCTAAGATAGGGGGAAAAGAAGGCTTTGAATTGCCACAAGATAATTTACTTAACTAGGTAAAATCAAAATTTATTTATTTTTTTAATGATAAAAAAGGTAGATTATTTATTATAACAAGGAGTTTAAAATGAGGGTAGAAAAGACAAATAACGCTTCTTTTTGTGGTTATAACTTTAAATTAAAAAAAATGTACCGACAAGGTAAACTTCCTAAGAATTTAATAGATATGGGTGGTAATAAAATTACACAACGAAATTTATCTGGAGACCACGGTATACCTCGCTCTTTAGGTGGTAAAAATACAGATGATAATATGATACTTGCGACAAAACAATTTAACTCTTTAAGAGGTAATAGACCATTAAAAGAAGTTGTTACATTAGATAATTTAATAAAATGGGCAAATCAATATTTAAAATTAGGTACAATTGATGGTTTTGATTTTGTAAAATATGTACAAAATATATTTAAAATATTTGAGAAATAACGCTAAGATAGATATGTAAAAATTTAAAAACAGGGATATATAAAATGTCAGAAAAAATAATTTTAGTACGAGGCGATGATACAGATTTTAATTACCAAGTCTTATTGGTGTTAAATTTTATAAGCACTTTAAACCTAGAAGGTTATAAAACAAGATTAACTATTGAAAACCCTACAAATGTAATAAAAACTTATGAAATCTTTAATAATAATTGCGAAGTTAATTTTGATAAAAGTATAACTTCTACTTTAGAAGTTGGCGAACATAGATGTACCGTCAAATTACTAAATTCTTTAAATCAAATCAAAACCATATATAATTTTGACATTTTAGTACAAGACGAATTCGATATTTCAACTAAATTTATCAACGAATATACTGTCGATATAAAAATTGATGATGGTATCAATAAATATAAAAATTACAACGAACTATTTAATAAACCGTTAATAAATGACGTTGAATTGGTCGGTAATAAAAGTTTTGAAGATTTAGGTATCACAGAATATACAGAAAATACTATTGATAGTAAAATAGAAGAACATAATATAAATGCAAATTCACATCAAGATATAAGACAAGAGTTAAACAATAAACAAGATACTTTAATTGCTGGCTCTAACATCACTATTATAGACGGTATTATATCGTCATTAGGTGCACAAGGTGGTGTAACAACAGACTATAAAGAATTAGGTAATAAACCTAAGATTAATAATGTAACATTAGTTGATAATGTTTCTTTAGAAGATTTAGGTGTTCAACCAGTTGGTGAATATATAACTGAGGAAGTATTAGATAATAAAGGATATTTGACTGCTGTGCCTACTGGATATGTAACAGAAGAAGAATTAAATTCATATAATTTCTTAACAGAAGTTCCAGAAGATTATTATACAAATACTCAAAATGAAGGAATATATGCTAAAAAAGAAGAATTAAATAATAAACAGAATATTTTAACCGCTGGGGATAATATAACAATAGAAACTGTAGATGAAAACACAGTTATATCTGCAAATATACCAGAACAATACATAACAGAAAATGAATTATTAGAAAGAAATTATATCAATTCAGATTATTTAACAACCCAATTAAACAAAAAACAAAATTTAATGAGGGCTGGTAATAATATTAGATTTTATCAAAATGCAGATGGTTCTTATACAATATCCGCGGTAGATGGGCAAAGTTCACCGTCTATAGCTTCGTATAATGCTTTAAGTAATAAACCGCAGATAGGCGGTATAGAACTTATAGGAAATAAAAGTCTTTCACAATTAGGAATACAACCCGCTGGTGAATATTCACCTATTTTAACTGCTGGTGATAATATAACCATAGAACAATCTAATGGTGAAACAGTTATATCTGCTATTATACCAGAAGATATATGTACTGATGCTGAATTAGAAGCTGGATTATCAACAAAAGCAAATAAAGCTACAACTTTATCTGGTTATAATATAGAAAATGCATATACTAAGACAGAAATAGATGAATTTTTTGATATTTATTTAGATAATAAAATTTCAGACATAGTTAAAAGTGCACCAAACCAAATAATAAGATATACAGAAAAAACTATAACATTACAGTCTGACACTGAAATATCGTTCGCTAATGGATTAAATATAGACAATGCATTGAAAAGTTTAAGTGTCTTAAATGAAAATGATTTGATATTAGACCTTAGCAATACTCCATTTAATGATGAATATAAAGATTTTTATATAATAGCAATTTATGAAAATGATATATTGTCTTTAAAGGTTATACCTTGTAATAAATTTACAATGTTTAATGGAGAGGTTATACCTTTAACCTTAAAGGGGTATGTAAAACATGTTTACCAAAATAAATACTATGAAATGGTAGAAAATAATGGTATTAACACACCTATACCTAAAATTATTAAAATATTAGGTAAAGGAACTGCTGTAGCAGATGAAAATATGATATTTAAAATAACATCTGTTACACCTTGTGGGGTAAATAGATTAGCCACAGAAGACGAAGTTTTACGCTTCCAAGAGTATATAGGCACAAATTATCAACGCAATTTAACTTTTGGAGATAATTTTAATGTAGAAAATAATGTCGTAAATTATCAAATACCTTCTAACTATATTAGTGTTGATTATTTGGTTGAAAATGATTATGTAACTCAAACAAATATAAATGACGCTGTACGTATACATAATACGAATGGAACATCTCATGAAGATATAAGACAACTTATACAAAATACGAGAGATAATTATATCGCAAAAACACAATTTAACCAATTAGCAAATAGAGTTAGTATTTTAGAAAATAAAGTTGACGAAATTTTAAACAGATTGGGTGAATAAAATGAATAAAATATTATCTACTATTATTATTTTAATGTTAACTTGTTTGCCATGTTCTGCTAGTTCGGAGGGTGTGAGTTATATCTAAAATTAAATTTTTAGGTAAAATTAGTAAATATATTGTCTTTTATAAAAATGATATTTGTGAATTTATATTATATCCTAATATAGATATTGAAGAACAAGAAATAAATGGCTTTAACTTTAAGTTTGTTTATAAAATAAAAACGAAGGGAGAGAAACATGAATTTTCTAAAAAAAATGTTCGTATTCTTAAAGGACTCTAGTATATTAGTAGATGTTAAAACAGCATTATTACCTATAATACAAGACGATTTAAAAGAATTAAAACCTAAAATTTTAATATATATAAATGATAAAACACCATGTGCTAAAGAAAAACTTATAGATTTTATATTATTAAAAGTTAAATTACCTTGGTATTTAAGACCATTTAAAGGTAAAGTAAAAAATATATTAAATAAAAATTTTGATAAAGTTTTAGATTTTGTTTTACAAGTTATAGGGTTAAAATAATGGCTATTATATATGATAAAGAATTTTTTAGAATGATGTTAAGAACCGATTTAGAAAAATGGATTAAAGATAATTATGATAATCTTATCGGCAGTACAATATTTACCAAAAATAATAGTTTAACCTCTAAAATTGTATCTTGGGCACAAAAAATACATGATAAATCTAAAGATAATTTTATACCTTCACATACAGCTTCAATAGTAGAAAAAGATGGTGAACTTTATCTTTTTGATATGAAACCACCCAAAGCAAGTATACAGCCACTATTCAAATACCTATATACTTCAAAAGATGAATTTGTATTGGTTTTAAGAAACTACCCACTTGATACATTTATGTTTAGTAAGAATCTTTTATATCATGTTGGTGAATTATACCCATATTTAAGTGCAATTAGGTCTGTATTTACAAAACGTCAAACAAAATGGGTAAACCACTGTTCAGAAATATTTGCACGTGAATTAGATAGACAAGGTTTTAAATTCCCAAAAGGGTTTAATTTAGAGTGTACCCCTAATGAATTATTAAATGTTTTAAAAGATATATAGTGAAAAGAGCCAGTTTATCTGGCTCTTGTTGCAAATGAAGGGAGACATTTTATAAACTTAACAATTCATAATCTTCTTCTATATCATCTTTTGGTAAATCTTCGTCTTTTCTTATTGCCCAATACCATTGTAAAACTTTATCTATTGTTTTCCCTTCTTTTTTTACTAATTCTTGTGGAATATCAAACTTTTTATAGTCGCCAGATATTAAATGTAGTTGTATAATATTGAAATTTGGTAGATTATCACTATATAGATGCGTCATACCGCTATTTTGTAATAGTTTATAATATATATAAAGCTGTCTAGCGTATGGTGCTAATTGAGATTTAGTTTTAAACTTGGGTTTACCAGTGTTTTTGTCTAATGACGAGGTTGTTTTATAGTCCCAAATAGAAAACTTGTTATCGTAATAACAAACCAAATCTATTGAACCCTGTATAAATTTATCCATTGATATAAAAATCTCTGAATAAACAAGGTCTGTAAAAATAAGCTCTCTTTTTATAAAATCGGGTAGACACTTTAAGGCAAAATCTAAATAAAAATCTTTAGTTTCTTGTATGTCTGGTATTTTACGTAATATTTCACTGTCATTAAATGACTCTTCTGCATATTTTTTAATATCGTTTATAATCTTATTTTCTATTTGCTGTTGTATTTTTAAAGAAGGTTTTTTACTTTTTTGTAAAATCTTTAATTGTTCAATAATTGGTTTATCTTTTTTTCTACCTTCTTTATCACATATATAATGTTCTAATATACTATGAACAATTGTACCCTTATTTAAAGTCTCTTCTTTATTATTATCTTGTTCTAACAATGGTGTGTCATTTTTCCACCTTATTAAAAACTTATCCTTATATAAATCAATTGGAAATAAAGAATAAGCTATTTTGGTGGAGCTTGGAAGGTCCTCATTATATTCTTCGCCTCTACCTTTTGATGTAAACTTATTTTCAAGAATTTCTTTTATTTTTTTACGATTCTTAATAACTTCATATTTAAAATCTGTTTGACAAAAATTTCTTAATTCTAAAAAATCGTTAACATCTTTTTCGTAAATTGTGTTGTATTCATCTGTTAATTTATTGTGTATTAAAACAAACATACAAAATCCTAACCATTATATCCATAATTATATCACACTTATATACTTTTGTCAAGTGTTTAAGTTACACTTTATACTAAAATGATTAAAATCCTTATATATCAATGGTTTACAAAACATATTGACAAATAGTTGTTCACGTGATATAATTAACCATGAGGTTAACCAAGAGGTATACCTTTAAGGTATATAATAAGGTATACCTATAGGTATACTTAAAGGTATAATAATAGGTATAATAATAGGTATAATACTTATATACCTCTAATATAATACTTAATATACCTTAAAGGTATACTTATTATAAGGTATACTAATATTTTTATACCATTGTTTTAACAATAGTATACTAATATTGGTGTACTGTTATTGTAATAACATTATACTTTATAGGTATACTAATATTAAGTAAACCAATATTATATTACTGAAATTAAATAATTTCATATAAAATAATGGTATAATTAAAGTAAAATATATTTGTTTTTTTTCTTCTTTTTAAAAGAATAAACCTCTTAATAAACTTGACAAATATACCTTTAGGTGCTAAAATAAATATAGCAATAGAAAGGTTTACTACTTTATGATAAAAGCAATAATTGGACCTATGTTTGGTTCAAAATCTTCAAGATTAATTGATATAGCATTAGATTTAGAGAAAGAGGGTAAAAAATTTAAAGTTTTCTTTCCAGCATCTTGTAATAAATTAGATGGATATATCTATTCGAGAGAAAACGATAAAAAAATTAAAGCTATAAAAGTATTTGACATAAGTGATTTATACAACAATGTTAATGACTGTGAAATAATACTTTTGGATGAATTTACTTTTATGTGTACATCTCAATATATAGATGAATTTATGGCTTTTTTAGACGCTATGGATGAAAGAAATATTGATGTAATACTTGCAGGTTTACAATTGGATTATATGGGTAAATCTTTTGATTTAACTGAAAGAGTGTTACCTTATTGTGATGAAATCGTAACTACATCTGCTATTTGTGAACATTGTGGCAAACCAGCAAGTAGACAAATACGTAAAATTGATGGTGTAATAGATACAGTGGAAAATACACCTACTTTAATAATGGAAAATGAAAATGTAGTGTATATTCCTTTATGTAGGTCTTGTTTTAGAAAATTAACTGGGTTAACTGCTATCAAGTAGTTAATTTTAACGTCTTATATTTTTAGATTTCTAAAATTAGGTCTTGAAACCCTTGGTATATAAGGGTCAAATTAACGACTTTAAACTAACTTGACATTTTAAAATTTATATGTTAATATGATTTTGTCAAGGAGAGGTATAGAATGACAATTTATTCACAAGAAATTTTAAATAATATTAAAGAAAAAATAAATTATTTTGAATTTTACCAAAAATTTTTCCCAGATTTACAAAATAATAGAGGTAAAGTTTTTGTTGTATGTCCGTTTCATAAAGAGCAGGTTGGAAGTTTTCAAATAGATTTAGAACTTGGACTTTGGAGATGTTGGGCTGAAGGTATATATGGTGATGTATTTACTTTTTATATGAAGTATTACAATATGTCGTTTCCAGAAGCTGTAGAATCTTTAGCTGAACAATATGGTGTAGAATTAGTTGTTGACCCAGAAGAACAAAAGAAAAGAGATTATAAAAATAATTTATACAAAATAAATAAAATTATTTGTAATAAATTTGAAGAAAATTTAATGAAGGATAATGAAGCTTGGAATTATATTACAAAAATTAGAGGTTTTTCCCCGAAAATTGTAAAAGAGTTCCATTTTGGTCAAGGTTTAGATGAGTTACCTATAACAAATGGTTTACAAAGTGTTGGTTTATTATCTAACTATCACGACACACTTAAACCTGTATTTACCTCTGACCGTATCACGATACCTATTCAAGACGAAAGGGGTAATATTACTTCTTTTGTAGGTCGTGCATTTAGAGGTGATGAAAGTCGTAAATATATGTATACACATAATACAGACATCCATTCAAAATCAGATGTTGTATTTGGTTTATATCAAGCAAAAGAGTATATTAAAAGGTTTAAAAGTGTTGTGGTAGTTGAAGGTCAACTTGATATGATTAAATGTTACCAAAAAGGTATAGTTAATACCGTATGTTTGGGCGGTTTATATTTTTCTGATAATCAAATAAATTTACTTAAAAAGTATACTTCAACCTTTTATATATGCGTAGAAGATGAAGCAATTTTAAGAAGTCCAGAAGGTAAAGATAACATACAAAAAGCACCTTTAACAAGAATGTATGAAAAAATAAAAGAAATTATACCTTATGCAAAGGTATATGTGGTTGACCTTAGACACACTGACGGTACAAAGTGTGACCCAGATATGTATTTAGAAGAAAACACAAAAGCCGATTTTATGGAAAAGGTAAAACATGCTAAAATTTACAACGAATTTGTAATAGATGTATTATTAAAGTCTTGCAACCCTAAAAACATCGAAGAAAAAACGGCTTGTATAAATATGCTTATTCCTAAATTAGTAAGTATTCAAAACTATTTAGACCGCAGACAATATATTGAACTTGTAAGTAATAAACTTTTAATACCAGAGAACGATATATACCGTAAGGTTAAATTCTATTCTGAGAAACAAGAAAAATTAAATACAGCTAATTTAAAATGGGATAGTAAACCTATTTATGCACAAAAGATATTGTTATCAATTTGCTTTGCAAAAAACTTTAGTCAACATAAAGCTTTGGCGTATGTAGTGTTGTTAGCTAAAGATAAAATGGAAGAGTTTTATCGCAATATATTATGTGAAATAATAGCACCATATATTGATGACCAGTTTAAAGAAACGGGCTCAGAAACAATAAACTTTGATAAATTTTTCTCAGAAGTGGTTCATAATCCAGATTTAGATGTTATGATACAAAACACAATTGTAGATTGTTATATGAAAGCAGAACAATTAGAAGATTTAGATGATGAAGATTTACAAAATTTAATAGAAGAACAGGTAGATACACTAAAAGATTATGTATATACCGAAGTAACAGTTTAGAAAGGATTTTTATGAGAAGAAAAAAAATTAATTTTACACCGTTAATTTTATTGATTTTTCTTATTTTTATGTCATTTAAAGTGGTAAAATTAGAAAGAGAAATTGAAAATTTAAAGAGTAATGAAACACTTATTTTATTACAACTTGAAACAGAAGAAAAAGACTTAAATAGAGTACACACAAAGGTTTTAGATTTGGATAGTATAATAAACAAATATGCTTCTAAATATAATGTAGAACCCAATTTGGTAAAAGCTGTGGTCAAAGTTGAAAGCAGTAATAACCCGAACGCTACAAGTAAAGCGGGAGCCATAGGTTTAGGGCAATTAACTTTATCTACTGCAAAAGCAATGGGGGTAAACCCATATAACCCAGAGGATAATATAAAAGGCACAGTGAAATATTTAGATTATCTTAATAAAAAATTTAATGGTGATACTAAAAAAGTTTTAGCTTCATATAATGCAGGACCAAATGCAGTTCAAAAACACAACGGCATACCACCATATAAAGAAACACAGAATTACGTTAAAAAAGTAGAACAAGAAAAGGCTAAACTCGATGCTAACACAAAAACAGATGGAACAGTTGGAACAACAGACCCAAATATTACTGTTAGAGTATATAAAACAACTAAATAAAATAATTCAAGAAGACTTGACAAAAAATAAAAAGTATGATATACTTAATGAGTAAACAAAAAACAAAGGTTTACGGTAGGTTTTAACAAAAGAAGGAGAAAAAAATGACAGATTTTATTGAAGTCAAAAATGCAAAAATTTCATTTTCAACAATGAAAAACAAAGACACAAAAAAATTATTTGGTAGAGTATTTAAGGTTTTAGTTCCAGTAGGTTCACCAGAACTTGAAAAAACTATTGGACAATATAAGGCTTTGAATGATTTAGCTAAAACAACTTATGGCGAAAAAGAAGGCAAAAAAATTAAAAATGCTAAGTCTGTAGATGATGTATTTGCAGAAAGTATTTACAATGAAGGTTTTGTTGAATTAGCTTTTAACGTATCATATTTTAATGATGAAGTTAAAACTGATGAAGACGGTAATCCTTTGACTGATGAAAATGGTAAAGAGATTACTGAAAAAGTTGAAAAACTTAATCCAGTTTATAAGAAAAATCCTAATTTTACCTATATTTTAGATAATAATGGCAACAAAGTTTTTGAATATGATGAAGGTAAATATTGGGCACCGCTTTCTGGTAATACAGTAAATATTAAATATAGTTTGGTTGCAAAATATTCTAAAAAGAATAATCAACCTATCATTCAGTTAAAAGCAGAAGAAGTACAATTGCTGGATACAGAATTTAGAGAGAAGAAAAGCGGTAGTAGTTTAGGTTTCTTAACTTTGTCTAGTGAAGACGAAGAAATTGAACAAAAAGTAGAAAAAACTGCACCTAAAGCTAAAAAAACTAAATCTGTAGAAGAAGATGAAAGTGCTACATTTACAGCAGAAGAATTAGCATCGTTGGATATTTAAGAGGTGAACTATGGAAGTAAAAGTAGGGAAAGTAGAACTTAGTGTTACTAACAATGGTACACCAAAAGTAAATATATATCCAGAAGGTAGTGATTTTGAAAATATAGCTGAATCTATAGAAATTATAGGTGAAGAAAGTATTTATGCTATGACTCGTAAAGCAGGTGATGTAATAAATATCATAGAAAAGGGTAAATGGAAAAATTTAGAAATTCCAACCGATTATATGAAGCTTTTAAACTCACCTACTTACGACAGAGTAAAATTACTATTCAGACGTAGTATTGCTGGGGTAAATAAGGCAGTAAACGGTGTAAGAACCCAAATTGACCTTGATACTGCAAAAATGTTAATTGTAGATAATTTAGAATTACAGTTAAAGGTAGCAAATTGTGTTATAGATACATTAAAAAATTCTAAAACAGATTTTGCTAAACAAATTATCGGTGATTTAAAATCTGGAAACCCAGAAGCTGTACATAATGCTTTAAAAATAGTAAACGATTTAACCTTTAAAAACATTAGTGAAATATCTAAGGATTACAAGATATTAAACGACTGTGAAGAGGTTAAAGAATCTAAAGTAAAGAAAAAATCTTAGACATACCTCCCTCCTTACTGACTAAGAGATATACCACTGGTTTTCATATCGGTGGTATATTTTTGTTGACAAAAAAATATTTATATGTTATAATGTTCACATCGGAGGTATAAATAATGGTTTTAAACTTAGAAAACGCATTAAATAAACAACCAAGTAAGGTTGAAGAAAAGATTTTAAAGGCTATTTTTAAGAAAAATGATTCAATAATAGATGTTGTAGATATAATAACACCCCAAATGTTCACAATAGCTGAATATGCCAACATATACGAAGCTATGATAAGTCTATACAAATCTAATAGTAAAATAACGGATGATTCAGTAAAATTATGGCTAGAAGATAATGGGTATGTTGTAGATTTTAATGTTGTAAAAAAACTATATAATGAAGGATATACCGCTATTAAAATTAAAGAAAGCGGTTTAATACTTAGAGAACTTCATAACAGAAGGTATATGTTATCTAAAATACACGAAATTATTGATAAACAAGAAGAGAAACCTACTGTAAGTGAAGACATACTGCAACAAATAAATAATATTGCAATAAAATCTGGTGAACAAATTAGTTATAATGATAGTGCCACTAGATGTTTTAGTGATAAAAATAGGATATTGGCTGATATAGATTCAAGACTTAATAGACCAGAAGCGGAAATTGGATTAATTACTGGTTGGAAATCTATTGATTTTGATTTAGGTGGGTTTTATAGAGGTCAACTTATTTGTTTATGTGCTTCTTCTGGTGCAGGGAAAAGTTGGATAAGTTGGGAAACATGTATACAAATGTGTATGAATAACCCTAATCTTAAAGCATTATATTTTTCTTTGGAAATGAAAAAGGATGAATTAGAAGATAGGGCTATTTCTATATTATCTGGTATACCAACTAACGCTATTCAAAGACCAAGACAATATTTTAAAAAATATGATGAAACTGGTGTGTTGCACGATTATTTTTTAGAAGATAAAAAAAGAGTAGAAGAATTTAAAAGTAAAATAAAAGATGCGGTTAATACATTGGCTAATCTTAATATCACGATTGATGATGAAGGCGGTTTAAAAATTGAAGATATACTTGCTAGAATACAAAGATATATTTTAAAAAATGGTGGTTGCGATTTAATATTTATAGACCACACATATTTATTAAGAAATATAAATGTAGATATGGGAACATCTGATGAATTTGGTAATATTTATTATTCTTTAAAAAATGTTGCTAAAAAATATAATTGTGTAGTATATGCTTTACATCAATTGAATATGGAAGTAAAAAATAATTCAGATAGAAGACCAAGTATATATAATATTAGGGGGTCTTCACAAATTATAGATAACTGTGATGTATTAATGTTGCTTTATAATTCAAATATACATAAGGATTTAATTAAACAAAATCCAGAACTTAAAGACATAATTGATATTACTTTTGGTAAAGTTCGTTCAAATAAATTACCAGATAGTATAGAACTAAAATTTACAAATAATGGTATTGTAGAGAAGTTACCTTCAGAACTTACTGGTAAAATTTTGAGTGGTAAAACATTTTTAGATTTAGACGGAAATTTAGAGGTAGACGAAGATGAATAGAAAAATTGAACAGTTAATTTTGCTTTTGCAACATATAGAAGAAGATGATTTAGACGGAATTATATATGAATGTAACACAACAGATGAAGTAATAATGGCTATAAAGGCACAATTAGAGTGTGAATACGGAGAGGTGTAAAATGAAATTTAATATATCAGAAGTTGTTTTAGATAAGGTACTTAAAGAAAAAGAAAAAGAAATAACAGGTTATGCTTATGAAAAATATAAGTATGTAGATTTTATTTTGTTTTTGTTCAACCAATTAGCAGATAATTATAGTGTTAAGGGTTTAGTAAATTTAATTTATAGTGAACCACTTGAATATAACGAACATCCTTATAAATATAACGGTTCATTTTCTAAGGCTAAAATGATAACTTTTTTATTGAATAAAGATGATAATTATTTATTGTGGGTAATTAAAAAACTTATAGATTATGAGGGTAAATAATGACTAAAAAATACTCTTTAATATATGCAGACCCCCCGTGGAATGTAAAAAAAATAAAACGTAAATGTAGACCTAATCAGGTAGATTTTGATTATCCTACACTTACATTAGAACAAATAAAGTCTATTCCAGTTGGTACACTCGCAGATGAAAATTGTTGTTTATTTTTATGGACTACACAAGCATATTTACCTAAAGCTTTTGAAGTTATGGAATCTTGGGGTTTTAAATATCAAAGAACTATAACTTGGGATAAACAAAATGGAATGTGTCTATTCGGTTTTCATAACAGAACAGAATTTTTACTTTTCGGTTATAAGGGAAAAATAGATATGTACCCTAAACGCAAAACTATACCAACAATATTTCAGATTTCTTCTAAAAAACTTAGACATTCACAAAAGCCAGATGAAATTAGAAATGCAATAGAAGTTTTTGCAAATAATGGTAATAAAATAGAACTATTTGCTAGAAGTAAATCTGAAGGTTGGGATGTATGGGGAAATGAAGTAGAAAGTGATATAAATTTAGAGGTAAATAATGAAAAATAATATAGAATTTAGAATACCTATGTTTACTGATAAAGATAATTTTAGCGAATTTCAATATATTGAATTAGGTGATGATATTGAATGTACCTTGTGTGGACATAATGGTGAACCAGAACAGTATACTGGTAGAAAAGATTGTATGGGTAAAAAAATATTTGATAATGATATTGTTACTGTTACAGGTTCAAATGGTATGTTTTGGACTTATATTGTAAAATATGATAAAAAGAAATATAAATGGGTTCTTTTATATCCTAATGAAAAATATGCTAGAGATTTCAGCAAAGAATATGCACAATCTAATAAAAAATTATATAGCAGAGGCTATTATATAGTAGGGAATATACATCAAAATAAAGATTTGCTAGTAAAAGAGGGGGCATATTAATGACTAAACAAAATCAGATTATACTTGCAATAGATTATAGTTTAAACGGTTCTAGTTTTATATTTGGGGATGAAAACGGTAAACTTTGGGCTTTCAAATATTTTTCAAAGTTAAAATCAGACCATAAAAATCCTAATTGTTCACCTATTTATGATGAAACATCAGAAAACAAACTAGACAATGTTATATGTGCGTTTTTACAAGATATAAATAAAGTAGATTTGGTTGTGTTAGAAAGCAGAAGTTTTAACTCTTCCAATGCTTCAACATCATTTTTAGATGGCTATTCTATAATAAGTTATTTATGCAGACGCTTAGATATACCTATAATACAGATACCGCCTATTACTAACAAAATGTTTTTTACAGATGATGCAAAGGCAGATAAAAAGAAGATGGTGGCAAGGGCACGTGAACTGTATGGTAAAGAGATAGATTTTGATAGTATTAGTAGCAAACACCAAGAAGATGTAGCAGACAGTTTGAGTTTATATAAAATAGGTTCTACCTACTTAAAATGTAATCGTTTGCCTGCACCTAAAGGATATGTTGGAACAAGTGATATAAAACCATTCGATGTTTTACCTTTAAATGAGCAAATGGTTATAGCTAAATTACGTGGTAGAGAAGATTTATATAATGAGGCTAAAAAACTTAGAGAAAAGAAAAAGAAGCTTGACAAAGGTTTTAAATAATGCTATTATATGTTTGGAGGTATATAGATGAATAAATTTGAATACAAATTTACAACTGAAAAGAAAATGCTTGCAACAGTTAATCGTATCGAAAAATGTTGCAAAGAGCAAGGACTTTATTACTTAGGTGATGGTATTGAATTTAATTATGAAAAAGATGAAAATGCAAAGTCTGTAAGAATGAGATTATTTGACGGACATAATGCTTTTCTTTCCGTGCAATATCATGTAGATAAAGGTGATGATAACCACAGTATAAGTAATACAGAGTTTTTCAGATACTCTCTTGATGATAGTAAAAAAGCATTTAATAAAATGCGTGAGTTATTAATTAAATATAAAGGAAAGAAAATATAGATGCAAATAGTAACAGAAGAACAAATAAAGAAGGCTTTAGAAGAAGCTGGTATAGAAATAAAAGGGAACTGCTTCTATGAATTAGACGATGGTGGTTTTGGTAAAGTTATTAACTTGCCAAGATTTCGTACAAGACTTCAGATTCATGAAATAGACGATGAGACAAAGGTTTCCTATATTTGTGGTATAAATAAGATAAACAAGAAAAAGTTGTCTTATACAGATAGGTATACGGGTTGTCTACATTGGGTTGTAAGACCCGAAAATCTTATAGATGCTATGTGGTTAGAGTGTAATAAGTTTACGGTTATTGAGAATTTAAGAGCTTGCAGGAATGCAGATTTATTTAAAAGAATAGTGAAGGAGCTTGAGGAACAACCATGAAAAGAATAATAGTAGTCATAAGTGAAAATGAAAACAAGAAATTAGAATATCTTTCAAGAAATGTAGAAAGATATACAACTCATTATAATCCTGAAAATAATAAACACCCAAAAGTACAGAAAGAATTTATAGAAAATATAATTCAAGATGCTAATATTTATCATAAACAAATATGTATTGCAACCAATAGTCCTTATGTTCTTACTACATTAAATAATTTATTATATGCGGGAAGATTAAAGGATAAAATTTCAAAAGAAAAATTTGTAGAAATAATGGGTAATGTATCTAATTATATTCTTCCTAATGAATTGGAAGTTATTAATCTTGATACAAGTAAATCCATAATAGAAGATAATGAAATTCTTGCTGAAGCAATAGATACTGTTTCTGATGAGATTAGTAAACAATATACAGCATTGTACGATGTAGAAATGGAAGGGGTGTAAAATGTCAGAAGCAGAATATTTAGATTCAATATATCCATATACAGAAGAATATATTTCTGAGTTAAGAGAATTAAATCAGAAAGTTTTTGATGCTATCTCTGAACCTGAAATTGAATTAATGAAAGTAGCTTATAAAGATGCAAGTAATGCTAAAACAGGAGATAAAATTATTTGTCCTTTTTGTGGTAAAGAAATAATAAAGAAATCTTATCAACATAAATTCTGTTGTACTAAACATAAAGATAAATATTGGAATATAATTAATCCGAGAGGTATAATGGGAGGGGTGTTATGATAAATATATTTTTAACACTTTGGATAACATGTTATTGTTTATTTGTAATATTAGATAATACACCATGTGATAATAATATAAGAAAAGCATTTTTATTTCTTACATCATTTGTAGTAAATACAGCAGCAATAGCTGTTATATGGCATAGAGAATTAAATGCTTTAATAGGAGGTAATTAATGATAACTAAACAACAAACATTAGATACAAATAGCGAAAGAAACGCTTTAGCAATGGCTTTATACAATTTATGTGTAAGAAATAATATAAATCCACAAGATTTTATAAAAACAATGAAAGATACTCGTAAAAATATAAGGAAAAGACATGATAATTAAAGAACAAATAGGTGAATGTTTATTAGATTGTATTCGTTCTCATTATTATGAAGGTGGATTTGACAATAAACAGAAATCATATTATAAACAAGATAAATTGATATTTGAAACTGTTTGTGATGTATTCAATTTAGATAAACAAAAATGTCTGAAAGACCGTGGATATGAGGAAGAATAAATGCAATTTTATGTAATAAAGAAAAACAGATGGTTCGGTGCTGGTATATTAAATATAGGTCTTAAAAAATCTCATCATTATACCGACAGCGTTTTATCAGCAAAATATTATACGGATTTAAAAGAGGCAGAATATGCATTAAATTCTTACAAAGAAAACAATATATTACCTTTATATAAAGGTGAATGGAAGATAAAAAAATATGAAATTAGAGAGGTAAACAAAATATGAGTGTAAAAATATCTAAAAATAAAGAAAAAATAAAGGTTTTTGATATTTTTAATACAAATGAGGTTGTAGAGATAGAAGCTAATCCTATTATTATAAATGAAAATAAAACATTTTTGTATTTATATCAAAGTCGTAATAAATTTTGGTATATATATGAGTTAACAACTGGATTAACAGCTTTTAGTAATAAAAAAAGAAAAGTTTGTATAGATTTCTTGGATAAGCAAGAAAATGTGGACTATATAAACCTTGTGGCTTCAGAAAAACCTACACTTGAAGAAGTATGTAAAAACCGTATAGAATGGAATGATTTGTATAACGAATTTGTAACAATATTTTCTTTTAATCCACCAATAGACTTTTGGGGTTTAGATGTTATAAGATTAGATTCGTTATTAAGAGTACCACAAGTGGATGGTGTAAGTACAAGTTCTTTTATCCTTAAACACTATGGTAAACGTGGGGTTGAAGTAGTTGAAAGAATGTTAGAAATAGGGAGTAGAATATAATAATATGCGTACAGAAAAAGAAATAAAAGATAAAATAGCTAGTAAAGAAGAATATTTACAAAATCATTATTCTAGTTCTATAACAAATGAAGTGATAATGTTAAAAGCATTATTAGAGTCGACCGATGAAGAAAAAGAAAAATATTATAAATACGTTTTAGAAAAGGTAGAGCCGTATTATACATATGTACAAAGAAAAAACGCTGAAGATAAAGCGGATGAATTTTTCGCTAAAAATATAAGAGGTAAAAAAGAAAGTCCTAAAAAAGAAGCTTTGTTAAAACAATATGAAGAAATGAGACCCACTACATATACAGAGGGTTTATGGGCGGGGTATCGTGTAATGAAGTGGTATATAGAGGAAAATGATGAATTTTATATATAGAAAGGATATAGTATGTTTTGGTTAATATTAAATTTATGGTTAATGGGTTTTATATTTTTAGGTTGTATTATTCAGTGCTTAGACTCAACTTATAAAAACCTTCAAAATATAAATGATAACTTAGAAAGTATGCGCAAAGAATTAACTATTATCAGAAATAACGTGTATATACACGATAAATTTAACTTATTAATATCCACATTAGATAGAATAGCAACTATTCTTGACAAAAAGATAAAATAGTGATATTATATAAGAAAAGGAGAAATAAAATGATAGCAATTACGTTAAGGTTTAGTATTAATGATTTTGAAGGAATAGAAGATGAAAACGAAGTCCAAAGTTTAGTAGATGAATTATCACCAGATGAATTACTATCAATGGCAAGAGGACCAGTAAATGTAGACGTAGAGGTAGATTAATGGAAGAAAATAAAGAAAGATTAACAGAAGAAGAAGAAGTAGACCAAAAAATTGCTGAAGCTAAAGAAAGAATTAAACAGCATGCCACAAAATACACAAAAGTGGTATATGGTGGAACCCCAGAGTTTACCTTGCAAATGTATAAAGCCAAAAAAGAACGTGCCCGTAAAAGAGCCAAAGTACAAAAGGCTAGTAAAAAAGCAAATAGGAAAAAGAAATAATGACTATACCGTTTGGTAAATATAAGGGCAAAAGTATACAGTGGGTTTATGATAACGATAAAAGTTATTATAAATGGTTAGAAGGTATACGGTTAAAAGAACCATTTGCTACAAAGTTTGCAGATTTTCATAATTCACTTCTTCAAAAAGAACGAGAAATAGAAAATGGACACGTATATAACGTCTTAGGTTTAATAGAAGAACTTATTAAAGATAATGATGATATATATGGTGTGAATGTACATTCTGTGGGGTTTGAATTTAGATTTAATGGTATATCTTTGGAAAATATTTTAAATAAACATTATAATCTTAGATATTATGATAATAATGGTATGGTAAATATCGAGTTATCAAAAGAAAATTATGATGTATTGTATGAAGTAATGTATAAATATTGGACCGAAAAAGGTAAACCGTGGCAAGATAGAGGGTTATATTAGAAAGGTAAATTATGACAGATAAAAAACAAATTATTGCATTTATGGGATTAAAAACGTGTGGCAAGGACTATAATAGTCAACCATATATAAATATTGGGTATAAAAAAATAGCATTAGCAGACCCATTGCGTGAAATAGCTTGGAATATATTGGGGTATAATCCAGAAGAAATAGGTAATATACCATATAATGATTTTAAAAACTGTAATTTATCAGCAGAGGTAAAACATAATTTTATGGGTTTATTACCCTATTATACCGATGTTAAAATAACATCAATTAGAAAAATTTTACAAAATATAGGCACCGAATTTAAACGCTTATTTGGTACAGATTACTGGTGTAATTTGTGGTATGACTCGGTGGTAAAAAGTGGTGAGAATGTTGTTCTTACAGATTTAAGATTTCCCAACGAAGTCAAAAAAGTCTTAGAGTTAAAAAACGTAGGTTATAATGTTACGTTTATGTGGTGTCAATATGAAAAAGCTGATTATGATAAAATTTTAGCTGATAAACACGAAAGCGAATTGTTAAATCAATTTATATACTACAACCGTGATAAATATAGACTACACGATGGTTGTATTATAAAAGAAGATGTTTTAAAAAGAATTTTAGAAGATTTTGAAAAGACAAAAAAGTTTAGTTTTTAGTATATGTTTACTTTTATATTAACCTGTGCTAATATAGAAGTGAACATTAATAAGGTATTTGTATAAAAACAATTAAATAGAAAATATAATTTATAACTCTCTGTATTAATATCTTTAGATACTTTGTTAATGTTCAACAGAGAGTTTTTTTATGGGAGGTGCATATTTATTACCACAAAATAATAAAAGAATTATTGACAAATAATATTTTTTATGATATGTTATATTTGGAGGTAAAAAATGTCAAATTATATATCTTTTCATAATCATGATTGTTTAGGTAGTTTACTTGATAGCTCTTTAAAGTTGAAAGACTTGGTAAATTGGGCTAAGGCTAATAATATGAAGGCTGTAGGTGTTACTAACCATGGTTACTTAACTTCGTCTATAAAACTATTAGACTTATGTAAAAAGGCAGATATTAAACCGCTAATAGGAATAGAGTTTTATGTTACAGAAAATAAAGTAGATGGAAACGGCAAAAAAATAAGAGACAATCACCATTTATGTGCAATTGCTAAAAATTCTAACGGGTATCATAATTTAATCAAATTACATAATTTAAGCTTTCGAGAAGAGAGGTTTTATTATGATGGTCGTATAACTTTAGAAGATTTAGAGAAGCATAAAGAAGATTTAATTATAACTTCTGCTTGTATAGGTAGTGTTCTTGGGAAACAATTTACCTCTGGTAATTTAGATGTAGCTGAAAACAAGCTTGTTACTCTTTATAATATGTTTGGTGAAGATTTTTACCTTGAACTTCAAAACCACAATTCTTTTAATAAAGAATGGCAAAAACAGCAAGAGGACTATAATGAATGGTTAATAAAAATGGGAAAAAAATACGGTATAAAATGTATAGTGCAACAAGATAGCCATTATTATAGAAAGGAAGATTGGAAGGCTCATCAAGTTCTATTGTGTAAAAATACTGGTTCCAAATTAAGTAAGCCTACGTTTCAATTTGACTCTCATGAATATTATTTAAAAAATGAAGCAGAAATGCTCGAAACTTTTGCTAAATACCCACTTCCTTTTATAGAAGGGTGTTTTAAACACACTAGCGAAATTGCTGATAAAGTAGAGGTTTTCAATATAGAGAATGAACATTATTCTATGCCTACTTTTGGTGAAAAAAAAGAAGTAAGTCGTAAATTGAGGGATTTAGTAAAGGCTGGCTTTATTAAGAGATTTGGTTCATTAAATTATAAAAAAGAATATATCGACAGAATAAAATACGAACTTGAAGTTATAGAAAAAATGAATATGCAAGATTATATATATTTACTTTGGGATATATATGAATTTGCTAAAAAAAATGGTATATATAGAGCAGTAGGTCGTGGGTCAATGGGGGCTAGTTTAGTTCTTTATTGTCTTGATATTGTGCAAATAAACCCTATGGAATACAATTTAATGTTTGAAAGATTTCTTTCACCCGACCGAATTTCGTGCTGCGATTGTGATTCAGATTGGGCACCAGACGATAAAGCAAGAATAGAGCAGTATTTGAGGGATAAATATGGCGAAGACAAGGTGTGTGGAATAGCTACGTATGTTGAACTTACTGCAAAAAGTTCCTTTAAAGCCGTTACAAGTGCAATGGAAGTTCCATTTGCGTTGGCTAATAAAATAACTTCTTTAATGGACCCTAATTTAACTCTTGAAGAAAATATAGAGGACAATGAAGCCTTACAAAAAGAGATAAAAAACAACAATTTAGAAGAAGTAATCAATATATCAAAGGTGCTAGAGGGCACTTTCTCTGCTCAGTCTGTTCACCCTTGTGCTAATGTTATATTTCCAGATAATTTCGATAATTTATGTCCTGTTATATCTGTAAAAGACCCAAGTGGCAAAAAAGATAGAGTTTTTGTTACTTCATACGATATGAAAGAAGTAGACGGTAAACTTAAATTTTTAAAAATGGATGAGTTGGGACTTGCTTGTCTACAAACAATAAGAGAAACAGATAAATTAATAACCGAAAGGAATGGTATAAAGATAAATTTTCACAATTTACCACTAGATGACAAAAAGGTTTATGAAACATTGGGGAATGGTGAAAGTTTTGGCGTATTTCAAATGGAAAGCCAAATGTTTAAGTCTTTATTAAAGTCGGTTAAACCAAAGAATTTAGAAGATTTAACAGTTATAACTGCTATCGGTAGACCTTCAGCTTTACAAAGTGGAATGACAGAGCAATACAAATTAATAAGAAACGGTAAAGCAGAACCAGAATATATTATTCCAGAGTTAGAAGAGCCATTAAAAGATACTTATGGATTAATGATATTTCAAGAAACAATGATGTTGACATTAAAATACTATGCAGGGTTCTCAAATTCTCAAGCAGATTTTGCAAGAAAAATATGTGGTAAAAAATTAAAGGATAAAATTCCAGAATTAAAAGAATTGTATTTGGAAGGCTGTAAAAAGATGAATAGGGATTTAGAACAAGCAGAGGATTTATTCGAGAAAATACAACAATTTGCTTCATATTCTTTTAGTAAGATACATGGTGTTCTTTATAGCTATATGTCTTATGCTACAGCTTGGTACAAGGTCAACTATCCCCTCGAATATATGTGTGCTTTATTAAATGCCAATTCAGATGACCTAGATAAACTCAACCTATATATAAACGAGTGTTATCGCTTAGGCATACGTGTTACACCCCCCGATGTTAACGACTCAGGTAAAGATTTCCAAATAAACGAAAGTGGTGAACTTGTGTTCGGTTTATCTGCTATTAAAGGTTTGGGTAAAGCCGTTGTAAACGATATTATAAGAGCAAGAAGTAATAAAAAATTTATATCAATTGAAGATTTTATAGAAAGGGTAAACAAAGCAGATAAAGGTAGTATACAAGCACTTTTACGGGTTGGTGCTTTTAATAAATTGGTAAAATACCCTAAACGTTGGGATTTACTATGTGATTATATCAACGATGCTAAAAACTCTAAATATTATATAGATACAGAAAATTTAGAGCAAGCGGTATACCACGTGGTTGGCACCAAAGCAGGTAAAAAGAGTGATAAATATATAGAAATCCAAGAAGAAAAACGAGGTTTAAAATCAAGTAGACAAGATAAATTATATAGAGAAGAACTAAACAAAAAACAAGATGACCTTTTAGAGTATTATATTGATGTAGTTAAAAGACAATTTTTAAAAGCTACAACATATAAACCTGCTGAAAAAATACAAAACGAACAAGAACTTATGGGGTTTAATATATCTACAAATCCTTATAAACGTTGGGATTTATTTAAGAAATACTATACACGTGCCTTAGAAGGCGGTATACCGTATGTTGAATTAAATGAATTAGTTGATGATTTTGAAAAATTTGTTGACTTAAAAAGCTTTAATACCGTTGGTTTACTTACAGATGTTAAGGAATTAAAAACTAAAAAAGGTCAAAAAATGGCTAAATTAACTTTCGAGTATTTTGGTAGTAAAACAACCATAACAGTATTCCCAAATGATTGGGAGAATGATTTAGAATTTAAACTTCAAAAAGGTAATATGGTATCTATAACTGGATATTTGGTAGAAACAAATAAACAATATAGTGATGACGATTACGAAATCAGATTTACTTCTATGCGTCAATTAAATGTTTTAATAAACGAAAACAATAAATGTATTATAGACATAAAGAACAAAAATGTTGAAGATGTAAATTTTGCTGTTAAGAAATTAGCATATAGTGAAAAATCTGATAATTTGCCAGTTGAAAGAGTTGTAATATATAAGAAAGATGATAAAATGCTTGTATTACAAGGTGTTTTATGGATAAACAATCCAGATAAACTTTTAAATTATTTGAGGTAAGTCTAAAATAAAATTGTCACTAAAAATACTTGACAAAATTGTTAAGATGTGTTACAATGTATATAGATAAATTTGTACATTAAAAATTTAATATCCCAACCTAGTTTAACAAATCAAAATACCGTATAAGTTTACTAAGTGCTTATACAAGATGGTGAACGTGGTGAGAGTCCACGGGGAGGGTCATATATCGAAATGACTTGTCTGGAAAAATTCATGGTCTTTGACGGTAGAGCTATACCGTGTGTTGGATGTACAGGGTGTATACGTTTTAGATAGTAGCTAATATATAAAACTAGAGATGCACTCTGGACATTGAAAAAAAGAAAGGTAAACGATGAAAATATATAACGAAAAGTTAAAAAGAAATATTGTGGTATTTAATGAGTATAAATTAAATGGTGCAACTGCTTGCCCCGAATGTCACAGAATCTTTAAAGAATACGATATTAAAAATTTAGAAGAACGTGGTAAAATAAGTTGTGTAAAATGTGGTGCAAAACTTAAAAAATAATTGAATAGTGGTGGGACACAGGTCGTAGAACATAATGAGGTTTAGCTCGGATGCAATGTGTTCATTACATAAAGGCACCTGTATGTATTTACTTCCTAGGGGTAATACACGGTATAGCTATATACTCGGTCATAGACCTTACAGCGTGGTAATAAACTGAAATAGCACCTCTTCGGAGGTTTTATAGAAAGAAAGTTAATTTAATGGATAAAGAAGAGTATGGTAAAAGCGGTATATATTTCACCGCAGATTTGCATATAGGACATAAAAATATATTAAGATTATCTAATAGACCTTTTGGTGATATAGACCATCATGATGATACAATTATAGATAATTATAATTCAATAGTTTCAAGTAATGATGTCTGTTATATTTTGGGCGATATATCTTGGAATCAAAGTTATGAAACATATAAATCAATCTTTAATAGATTGAATGGTAAAAAATTTATAATCTTAGGAAATCATGACAATAAACAAAATCTTATTAGATGTCAAAAAGAAGGTTTAATAGAAAGTGTTAAAGAAAGCCAAATATTGCAAATAGGTAATGATAGAATATTTTATCACATTTCCCTTATCGTGAATGGTCTGGGTTTTACAAAGGTTCATACCATGTTTATGGACATGTTCATTGTACACTTCCAGATTATAAACAAAGTACAGATTGTGGCGTAGACGCTTGGGAATATGGACCAGTTTCTTGGGAAGAAATCAAAGAATATATAAACCTTAATTGTGAACCTAATGTTGTAAATGAAGAGAGATAGACAGTATTATACAACAGCAGGTATATAGGATGAGAAAAAAGAAAAAAACAAATGAACAGTTGATTTATGAATATCAACAAGAGCAGAATCCAGTCAAAAAGAAAAAAATTGCAGATGAATTATATAGAAAAATCTTTAGACTTGTTGCCAAATATGCGGGTACATTCCCAAATATAGCCTATGGTACACAAGAAGATTTAATACAAGAGGCTAGTTTAATTTTTATGCGTTGTATAAATAAATTTGATGTTACTAAAAACCTAAAGTTTTCAACTTATTTAGGTAAGGCTTGTAAATATGAACTTAGGCGTTACAAAGATAAACAAAGGAAACATATAGACAATAGTTATTATTTAGAAATAGATGAAATTATACGAGCTAAAACGCAAGACGTAGATGAATTTATTGACGATATAAATGATTGGAATAAAGTACAAAAGATTGTGGTAGATTTATATAAAAATGAACAGATAACACAAAAACAATTTGAAACTATAATAGATGTGCATGGTTTTCTTGGAAGAGATAAAAAAACAAGAAAAGAAATTGCAGATGAAAAGGGTTGTTCATTACAGAATATAGGGTTTTTATATCGTAAAGCATTAAATAAAATCCGAGAAGAATTAATAAAACAAAATGTAGAATATGTTATTTAGAAATGGAGATTAACAAATGGGAAAATTTGTAGACAGAGCTAGACAGGCTGTAGCTGGTGCAAAAGAAGTTATTGCAAAAATTGACCTTAAAAAAGATAAGGTTATTATTGAGCTTTCAGAAAAAGTAGTTAAGTTAGAAGAATTAGTTGCTAAACTTTCTAAGGTAATCGAAAAATTACAATCTAAAGAAGATAAAAAGGCTGATAAAAAGGCTGATAAACAAGAAGCTGATAAAAAAGAAGATAAAAAAGCCGAGTAGTTTAAACTACCCTAAACAATAGGGTGTACCTTTGTGGTATACCCTATTTTTTTCTTAAATTTGACATTTAAAATAGTTTGTAGTAATATTGTTGTAGAGAAAAGGAGATAAAAATGCAGACATTAGAAAGAGAAAACGGTGTAAAAGAGGTAAATATGGAAGAAAATAATAAAAAAGAGTTTATAAAAAATTACTTAAATTCTCAATCTTATCAAAAAGATTTTGTCAATTTTATGGTAAATATGTTAGATAAATACGGGGTTGAAATATTTAATCTAAATGGTATTGGTGAACAATTAGATATGAATAAAGCAATTAAGAAAGCTATGTCTAGTTCAACAATGGCAGATACTTCTGTAGACCCTAATTCTAATACCAATATTATTACAAGTGGTGCAGTATTTTCCGAAGTGGGGAAAGCACATTCTTTAATCCATAATCATTATAGAGTTTGGAAATTTATGAAAAAATCACATGATTTAGAATATGCGAATGATTTAATGGAAAGAAAGTTAACTGGTCAAATTTATATACATGATTTTAGTTCATTTTTACCGTATTCTTACTATGGAAAAACAGTTATAACTGTTAAATATCGTGGTCAAATTCTCTATTTGAATATGGAAGACTTGTTTAATATGTTTGAAAATAGTATTGAAGTTCTTCCTGATAGAGAAACAATTGATTTATCTAATGTTAATATTTATGTTTTAGATAAAGGAAATAAGTTTGTTAAATTAACAAGAGTTTTACGCCATAAATCACATTGTGGGCTGTTAAAATTTGAAACAAAGAATGGAAGAACAACAATAGTAACAGAAGACCACCCAGTAATTTTAGAAAATGGAGAAGAAAAACAGGCTTCTGCAATCAATATAGGCGATAGATTGATGATTTCAGATTGTTTGTTTGATATATTCGATAGTGGTTGTCATGATATTAGTAGAACAAAATATCTTGTTGGTTTTACTTTGGGTGATGGTCATTTGATATTGGGTGGAACAAGAGGAAGTAATCAATTAAGCATAAAACAGAAAGGTTTAGAAAATCATAAAGTGTACCAATATATAAAGGAAGAAAGTCCAACAACGGCTAATAATTTACACGATGGTGGTAACGGTACACAACGAGTTAGTTTTGGTACAAAGTGCTGGGTATGTAAAAATGCACAAATAAATCATGGAGCACCGAATAAAGTATTCCCTAAAGATGTACTAAATTGGGATAAAAATGAAGTTTTAAGTTTTATAGCAGGACTTATTGATTCAGATGGTTGTGTTAATTCACAGAACGGTGTTGTAGATGTTCGTGTAACTGCCTTTTCAGCAGTTCAACAAATGGCTGAAATTTTGAGAAGTTTAGGTTTTGAACGTGTAAGAACTTCTTTAATGGATACACAAAAGAGAGAGTATCAATTCGGTTCCAATTATGACATGTATAGGGTTTCTTTCGTTGTAAATGACAAAAACATTGATTTAGTTAATTTTTCTGATAAATTGCAAAAATACAAGGATGTTGTGCTGAAAGAGCGTGGGAAAGACGGTAGGTTTGAAACAAACGAGGTTTTGAAAATCCGTTCATTTGAACAAGACTATGTTTATGATATTACTACCGAGACAGGAACTTTCAGTTCACAAGGGTTAATACAACATAACTGTTTTAATTTTGACCCAGTACATTTTGCTTTATTAGGTATACCTAAAGAGCTAGATGGTAAAGGTGAAAGTTTACCACCACAACATATGGAATCTTTCTTTGGTATTTTGGAAGATATATTACCAATTTTCGCTAAAAATTTAGCTGGGGCTTGCGGAATAGCCACATTATTTCCAGTTTTATCTATATATGTACAAAAAGCAATAAAAGAAGGATATAAAATAGATAAAATACAATTAAAAGATGAACAAGCTGTATGGGATTTTTTAAGAGTAAAATTGACATCTTTATTATATAATCTTAATAGACCATCCAGAGATGGTTCACAAAGTTTATTTACTAACGTAAGTATTATGTCACCGTCTTTCTTAGAAGAAGTTTGTGCTAATACTGTTGTGGTATTTAAAAATGATGTGGTTATTACAGCCGATGTAGATATTACTTTAAAAATACAAGATTTATGGGTTGATGTGTTTAACGAAGAAAGTAAGAGAAGACTATTTACCTTCCCAGTTCAAACATTGTCTATAGCAACAGTAGAAGACCCAGAAACAGGTAAACAAAAAATAGTAGATGAAGATTTTTATAACAAAATGATGGCTAAAAACTCTAAGTTGGCATCACAAAATGTATATGCTGGTGATAGTTCAACGCTAAGCTCCTGCTGCCGTTTGCGTTCAGATAAATCTAAAATTTTTACAAATTCATTAGGTGGTTCTACTTCAAATATAGGTTCGTTTGGTGTATGTACAATAAATCTTGCTACTTTAGGTTTAAGATATAAAGACAACTTAGATAAATTTTACAAAGAACTTGAAAAAAATATTCGTTATGCACAAGAAGTTAATAGATGTAAGATGAATTTCATTAAAAAAGATATAAAACGTGGTGCATTGCCTATGTATACATTGGGTTTTGTATCTTTAGATAAACAATATGCTACACTCGGAATTAACGGTTTATATGAATGTTGTGTGGAATTAGGCAAGGATTATAGAGAATTAAAAAATCGTAGCTTTGTAGAAGAATTACTACAATTTATTAATAAAATAAATGACGATATAGGCGAAAATACTTTAAAACATATTGTTAATTGTGAACAAGTGCCCGCCGAAAATGTTGCTGTAAAACTTGCAAAAATTGATAATTTGCTTGGTTATAATACTAATTACGAAATTTATGCAAATCAATTTATTCCATTAGATATAACTACAGAAGGTGGTATATTGGACAGGGTATCAATACAAGGTGAGTTAGATAAATATTTTAGCGGTGGTAGTATTTTACACGCAAATTTAGACCAAGAATGTGATGAACAGTCATTTATAGACCTTGGCAAATATGCAATTGAAAACGGTGTCAGATATTTTGGTATTAATTATGTTACTTGTAAATGTCATAATTGTGAAGGTACATTTGTTGGTAAATTCGATAAATGTCCTCATTGTGGCTCAGAAGATTTTGAGGCTTGGTGTCGTATTATAGGATATATGGTACCTATTTCTAATTATAATGCGGTTAGAAGAAAAAAATTTAACGATAGAATTTTTTATAAAAGTATCAATAATTAGTATAAAATATATATTCAGACCTTTGCATTTAGCAGAGGTCTATTTATATCTCTTGACATCAAAATATTTTTATACTAAAATAATAAGACATGGAGGTAAGAATGCAAAAAAATTTACAAATAGCCCATATAGAATACTCTATAACAACTAAATCACTTGATATATTCACAATTGGTTGTGATGGTCATTGTACTGGTTGTTGCAACCCAGAAATAAAAAGTTGGGATTTAAAAGGATTAAGTGTATTTGAAGTATTAGACAAAGTTATGGAATTAAATTCTCGATACGATAATCTTATCGAAAGAGTAATAGTTGTGGGTGGAGACCCAGTTGACGCATACTCTAAATATCCTTTTGATATGAAAACATTATTAAAAGGTATTAAATCGGTTACAGGTAAACCTCTGTATCTATTCACTCGTCACGGTTTACCACTTATCCCACAAGACTTAAAAGACCTTGTAGATTATATAAAAAGCGGCGAATATAAATCAGAGTTAACTTGTGATGACAATATACAATACGGTATAAAATTAGCTACTAGCAATCAGGTAATATATAGAAAGGAAAATGACGAATGGATAAAATAACTTATAGACCCCAAGGTGTATGTTCAAAGATTATACAAATTAGTTTAGATGGCGATAAAATAGACAAAGTAGTCTTTATAGGTGGATGTCAAGGCAACGCTGGTGGTATATCCGCATTAGTTAAAGGTTTAACTATACAAGAAGCAATTGAAAAACTTGAGGGTATACAGTGTGGTAATAAAGGTACAAGTTGCCCAGACCAATTTGCTAAAGCATTAAAAGAATTTTTAGAAAAACAAGGAGTAAAAAATGACCAAAATAACTAAATATGCAAGTCATACTTGTGTAAAATGTAAAGTATTAGATAAAATGTTAAAACAATTAAATATCGAACCAGACGAAACAATATATACGGAAGATGTTGATATTAACGAATTAACTCAAAGAGGTATAATGTCGTTACCCACTTTAATTATTGATAATGGAAAACAAACATATAAACTTTCTGGTGCAATAACAGCGAAAGATATAAAACAATGTCTTGACATAGAATAAAATATATGGTATCATATATATATGAAAAGAGAACAACGTGTAGAAAACAAAATAAGCGAACTCAAAAACACAATAAGTGCGTATGTTTCAGAGATAGAAACTCTAAGAAAAGATGTTGAGTTTTACGAAGAAATATTAGATTTATTGCAACGTAAATCAGAAGAATTAAACCCGTGTGAGTTTAAACAATTTTTTGATGAAGAAATTATAATAGAGAAAGGTTTATGATGGGTGTAGAAGTAGAATTAGTAGGACTGATAGGTTTAAAATTAGATTATATAAAATATCATGTATATAAAAATAAAAATGATGAAGATTATATAGAGCATAAAGAAGAGGGTAAATTAGATAATATACACTGTATATTTGAAGATTATTTTCCAGAAAATTTTATATCTAAATCTGATGTTATGAGCGGTGAATATGTATATATAGGTAAAAAAATATTCGTCACTAAATATATAGACGTAGGTGTAGAGGTATCTTTAAACCCAGAAGAATTACAAAAGGAAATTGATAGTGTTATACCAGATTTAAAGGCATTGGGTATAGAATTTGAAAACAAAGACGTTAAGGTACATTTCTTCACTCATTTTTGGTGATGTAATTATATATGTCATATAGGGTTTCCTTGCAATAGAACGGTTTTACCGTTCTTTTCTTTTGCTTGACAAAAAGGTAAAAATATGGTATCATACAAGAAAAGGAGAAAAATATGGTAAAAATTGCAGAAGAATTAGAAAAATACAAAAATGGTGAAATTTCCGCAGAAGATTTGTGGGATAAACTACGTTGGAATACTCATGAGATTAAAGAAGTGGCAGTTGAAGAATATCGCTGGCAAATTCTATATAATTGGGTGGTACAAGACGAAGAAAATAGATACTGGTCTTTTGGTAGACTTATGGATAAAGGTGAAATGGGTGAACACGAAGATTTTGACCCATATTGTATACAAGAGGTTGAACCTTATGAGAAAACCGTTATTGATTATAAACCGATTTTAAAAGATGTAGAGGTAAAAAATGGATAAAAAACTAAATTTTGATTTAATTGATGGACTTAAAAAGGTAGATGATTTAGCAGAAGAAGAATTTGAAGAAAGACCTGCTTCATATGGCTTTTGGTATAGTATAGGCGAGGGTAATGGTTCTATGTTTGTAGAATTTTTAAAAGACGAAGAAACAAAGAAAAAATGTTATGAAGCGATAGGTATATTGAGTAAATTGGAAAGTTTAATAGACGATTATATAATTTGGATGTAGAAAGGAATTAAAATGCCAATAGATAATACAAGAAGTCATAGTGAAATTGTACAAGAGTTAATGGATGCGTATGAAAAGACTGGAAGGATTGGGAACCTCACCCCAGAAGATAGGGAAGATGCCTTACGCATCAGTAATGCTATCGCCTTCAAAGCAAAAGAGGATAAATAACTTTAATATACTTGACATCGGTATACCTTTGTGGTATACTGGTGTTAGTTACAAAAGGAAAGGTATGTAAAATGGAAGAAACAAAAGAATTGCAAAAAGAAGTTAAAAAAACATTAGATTTTAAGGATTATGTTACACCTCAAGGGTACAAATATTCTATTTATGATGATAAAAACATCAAAATAGTAAAATCCGAGAAATATAACAGTATCTTTAATAAAAAAACTGGTATGTTTTTGAGATGGGGTGAAACACCACAGGTTGACCCGAAGTTTTCGCCAGTGGGATGTGAGATTTTAGACATAGAAGTCTCGACAATATGTCACGGAATTAATAATCAACCTTGCCCGTGGTGTTATAAAAGTAATTTTGCAGTCGGTGAAAACATGTCATTTGAAACCTATAAACAAATTATAGATAAAATGCCATTATCTTTAAATTCTGTAGCAATAGGAATTGGCAGTATAGACGCTAATCCAGACCTCTGGAAAATAATGGAATATACCAGAGAAAAAGGTATAGTTCCCAATATCACTATAAACGGTGCAAGATTAACAGATGAAATCGTAGAAAAATTGGTTAAATATTGCGGTGCAGTTAGCGTATCTTGTTATTCACCTAAAGATGTTTGCTATGATGCCGTTAAAAGATTGACAGATGCTGGTTTAAAACAGGTTAACATACATCAGTTAATTGCACATGAAACAGTGGATAAATGTTTAGAAGTTATAAACGATAAACTAACAGACTCAAGATTAGAAAAATTAAACGCTATAGTATTCTTAACATTAAAACCAAAAGGTAAAAGAAATACGTTGACGGTGCCAACAATGGATGATTATAGAAAAGTAATTAAATCAGCTATTGATAAAAAGGTTGGTATAGGTTCTGATAGTTGTGGTAGTGGTGCACTTTATAGAGTTTATAAAGAACTAGGTTTAGAAAATATGGTTAAAGATGTCGTAGAAAGTTGTGAGTCTTTTGGTTTGTTTTCTTCTTATATAAACGTAAGAAATGAATATTTTCCCTGCTCTTTTACAGAAAATGAAGGTGAATGGGAACAGGGTATAAATGTATTAAATTGTGAAGATTTTTTAAGTGATGTTTGGTTTAATGAAAAATTAGAAAAATATCGTAAAGCTTCAATTTGTTCGGCAGATTGTAATGGTTGCCGTAAATGTTTAACATTTAAAGATGTGAATGTAGAGGTGTAATATGAAAGTTAGAAATGGATTTGTAAGTAACAGTAGTTCAAGTTCTTTTATTGTACGCTTAGACAAGCCAATAGAAGACTATACGTATGAAGAATTTATGGATATTTGTGGTATAACAAAATCTTATGAAAATGAAAATTGTAAAGATGAATGGGGTGATACAATGCCGTTTACTTATGGGGATTGTGTTAATGCCTTATGGAATGATTTAAAGGATAAATATGCCAAAGTGTTAAGCGACTGGTTTAAAGAAGAATACTGTGTGGATAATCTTGGACCTACGGAATATAAGGTTTCTTATGGTAGTGAAGATAGTGACTGGGAAAAGGGTAGATATATGGAGTGGGAATTTATGCCACACCTCAAAATAACAAAAGATACAATTAACATGCATTAAAGAAAGGATGTATATATGAAATTACGTACAGGTTTTGTAAGCAACAGTTCATCATCGTCATTTATTATTTGGTATAAAGACGATTTAACAAAAGAAAATTTAATAAAAGCTATGGGTGTAGACAAAAATAATCCGCTTTATTTCTTTGCGGACGATTTGAGTGACTATGTAATAGCAGAAAGTAAAAGCTCTTATAACAAACCAATAGAGACATTTGAAGAGTTTGCAAAGGATTATGGGTTTATTGATTGTGATGATGAAAACCCAGATTTAACTGAAGCTATAGAAGAGCTTCCAGATGAATACAATAGGTTTAAAAAAGGGTTCAAAATGTTGAGTTTATGCCCTTCATATAACGAAGCTGATAGTGCTATTGAATATTATTTAGGTAATATGAATGATAAAGTTTTAGCCGATACAGACACTATTTATATGGAAGTAGGTGAATAAATTATGAAAATACGAAATGGTTTTGTAAGTAATAGTAGTAGCAGTAGCTTCGTAATATATAATCCACAAAAACAAGCACAAGTAATGGACATTATAAATAATGTCGGTTGTTATGATTTTTATGAACTAGACGGTGTTTTATATACATCTTTCATATCAGACTGCTCTGATGCATATAGTATAATTTCTAGGTTAGCCGATGAAAGTTATGATGGCTCTCACGGTACACCTTATGATGAAGCTGATTATGTAGAATTTGAAGGTGATAGAGGAGTTGATAGTGTATATATATTAAAATCTAAATGTAAAGATGTGGTTGAAGCTGAAAATAGAATAAAAGATTTATTATATGAGTATGTTAAAAACTATATAAGTTGTAACAGTATATATTCAGAAGATTATATAATGAAAGTCAATGCATTAAAAGAAGATTCACCATATTTTTTAAATAGATGTTGTGAAATTGTAGGATACTGTGAAAAAGAAGATTGGATGGAATAATGAAACTAGAAGATTTTATATGCAAGGTCGATATTTTAAAATATGAAATAGAGGGTTGTAAAAATTTGATAGAATTTTATTCTAATAAAAAAGAAAATCTTGAAAAAGAATTGCATAATTTATTGAAACAAAATTTAACAAGCGAGGTAAACAATGAAAATTAGAAAAGGCTTTGTAAGCAATAGTTCAAGTAGTAGTTTTGTATGTGATGTATGTGGCTATACCGAAAGTGGTTGGGATATGAGTTTAGAAGAAGCAGAAATGTATGAGTGCGAAAACGGACATACATTTTGTGAAGGACATATTATAACACCAACAAAAGAACAACTAATTGAATACGCTAAAAGAATTTTAAATAATGAAAAAATTAGTGCGGTTAATTTTTCAGAATGGTTAGATAATAAAGATTATAATTCAATTGAAGATGTAGATAGCTTAAGTGATATAGAAGATTTGTCCAGAGAATATGGTTGGGGTGAAGGTGGAAGATATGCTATACCCGAATGTTTTTGCCCCTTGTGCAATTTTGAAGAATTAAGTCAAGCAGATGCAAGAGAATATCTATATATAACAACAGGTATATTACCATCTACTGTATTTGAAGAAGTCAAAAAAATAAATAAAAGACGTAAAAAATTAAGGGATAGTGAATATGTTTCTTATGTTTTACAAAAACTAAATAAAAACGAAACAGAATTGCTTCAAGAAATAGATGAGAGATTTAATCACTCTTATAAAAAATTTAAGATATTTATACGTGGATTATAATCTATTGACAAATAAAAATATATGTGATAAAATTTTCATGTAGTTAAGAAAAGGAGAATAAAAATGGCAACAGTTAAAGAAGCAGATACTATTACAATTGACAGAACAAGTGGTAAATTTAATATTACCGCATGTGCAGATGAAAATGCTAATGTGAGTATTTCAAGTTTAGACCTTAGAAAAATTGAAACTTTTGCAGACTTGCATACTGTTATTAACTTGTTAACGGACACAGAAGAAGCTCTACAAGCGGTAACGGATATGTATGACGGTGGGATTTGTGGTGAATGTGTTGGTCCTTGTTATGCACAATAATATGAGGGGGTTATACCCCTCTTTAAGTTTTAAGGTGTAGTTATGTTGTTTTTAAAAATTTTGTTTTATATCGTTGTATTTTATTTCTTTTTGTTTATATTAACTTGCATTACCACAAGTGGTTTAGGTAAAATACATGAATATTTAGAACTCAGAAAAAAGGAAGAAAATAAAATAGTATATAAATCAAAAGCTAAACCCAAAGAACATAATAATAATTTAAAATTTAATAAAAGTTTAGGTATATGGGAGGAAGAGTAGTGGATTATAAAAAAATAAAAAAACAAGATTTGATTCAACTTTTAGAAATGTACAGTAATAAAATGACGATATTAGATATTATGCTTAATGACATATCTGATGTAAATATTAGCGATATACAAAAGTGGTTAGACGGCATACAAGATTATTTAGCAATTTTTAAACATAAACAAATAAACGAAAATAATAATTATGATGAAAATCATTATAAACAAGTAACAATACAAGAAGCCTTGGAGTTATTAGAAGATGACAGATAAAAAATTTTGTTTAGTTAGCGATTTACATTTAGATATAAATAATACAAATATATTAAAGTTTGGTTTTATCAAAAATTTAGAAAATATCGACTATCTTTTAATAGCAGGTGATACAAGTGGAAGTTATTTTAATGAATTAGATAATTTAGAAATGTTGAGAGATTACATTTTAAATAATAATCTTAAAACTAAGGTTATAACAATTGGTGGTAATCATTCTTGGTATGATTTTAAAGAAGAATTTATTTCTAAAAATACAGGTACAACAATGTTAAGTAATTCCTTTAATGAAGACCCTATATATTTTTTAGAGAACAATATCTTTGAAGATAAAGATATAATTATATTTGGTGCTACTTTATATACGGACCTAAAATTATTGGGTGATATAAACTTAGCTTTATGTTATCATAAATATATGAATGACTTTAGATATGTTTATAAGGAAGTAAGAAATCAAAATATACCTGTTACACCGTTTGATTATATGAAGTGGCATGCTGATACAATGAAAAAATTAAAAGAAATATGCGAAAAATACAAAGATAAAGATATAGTGGTAATTACACACCATGCCCCGTGTAGCCAGAGTATTTCACTAGAATACATAAATGATATTTTAAACTCATTTTACGCTTCAGATTTAAGTGGATTTATATTAAATAATCAAAATATAAAAGCATGGTGTCATGGACACATACATTCAGACAGTGATTATAATATAGGTAGCACGAAGATTTTATGCAATCCCTATGGATATGCAAATTATGAAGGTAAGGTTAAACCTCAGAAATATATAGGCAAAGAATTTGTATTGACATAATTTATTTTTTGTGTTATACTTAGTTGGTACAAAGGTGAGGGAAATAAATGAACAAAGTTTTAGAAAATGAATTAGTAGAAAAAATACTCAGTGATAAATCAAGTAATATCAACCAATTATTAAATCAAAGAATAGATGATATTACTAATCGAGTAGATAAAAAAATTACTGAAACAGAACAAATTTTAACAGAAAAAATTTCACGAGTAAGCGATAAATTAAAAGGGAAACCGATAAAGGTTAACTTGGGTTCTGTTAAGAAACCAGATAATAAAATTCTTCATGAAAAATTTGATACAATTATCAAAGTTTTAGAAAGCACAAACCGTATAGAAAAACATATAATGTTAGTTGGACCTTGTGGTTCTGGTAAAAGTTCATTATGTTCTGATGTTGCTAAGGCTTTAAAGGTAGATTTTTACCCTATGAGCGTAGGGTTACAGACTACAAAATCAGATTTATTGGGCTTTATTAACGCTAAAGGTGAATATATAACTACACCTATACGTCAAGCATTTGAAAACGGTGGTTTGCTCTTACTTGATGAATTTGATGCTACAAATCCAAGTACAGTAACTATTTTGAACTCAATGTTAGCTAATAATATATGTAGTTTCCCAGATAAAATTGTATCTAAACATAAAAACTTTATTTGTATTGTAGCTTGTAATACCTATGGTAAAGGTGCAGATATATCTTATGTTGGTAGAAATAGGCTTGATGCTTCGACACTAGATAGGTTTATCGTTATAAATGTAGATTATGATGAAGTTCTTGAGGGGCATTTAACTAATAATGATGAATGGTTCAAATGTATTAAAAAAATGCGTTCTAATATAAATAAATATGGTGTAAAAACTATTATTTCACCAAGAGCTTCTATGCAAGGTGCCGATTTATTAGAACATGGATTTTCGTTTGAAGATGTTGTAAATATGGTTGTTTTAAAGGGTGTAAGTGAAGATGTAAGAAATAAAATTTTAAACGGTGTTACTTACGGCAAAAAGAAAAAAGAAGTTAAAAAATCTGATAGTGTAAAAATAACATTTTCAGTAGACAGAACTCATGCTTTTGTAGAGTATGACCAAGATTTTTCAATGATTACGGAATTAGACTGGGAAGGTAAATATAGCATTTTTATTTCAAAGGATAAAGAATATATATCTAGTTTAGATTCAAATGTTAATAAAATATTCTTAAATTGTGGCGATAATAAATTTGATAAACCAGTAAATTTAACAAAATTAGTTAATGATATTAAAGAAAACATTAATAGTTATAATGTTTCAGACATTAGCGTTTCCATAATCTTATGTTCAGAACAGCCAGAGTTAAATCGTACATATATATTGGAGTGTGATAGTTAAATGGTTAGGCTATATACCTTTAAAGATAATAATAGAAGTATAAAATGTGCTGATTTTAACGGATTAGTAGACCAATATAATTTTATCTCTGATGAATTTAAAGAAAAAAAATATAGAACCGTGCAAATGCAAATTGACGAACGTAGAGATGACTGGTGGGGTAAGCACAATATAGAAGAAACCTTACAAGGAATGTTTTATGGTTTTGAAAATTCTACGGAATATTTTTTAGAGAATATACAAAGTAGTAAATATTTTAACGAAAAAGATAATGGTATACAAATGTCTGAACAAGGTAATATATATGATATGGGTAGTTTTGTATCAGGTATACCTGAATGTTGTTTAGATTTCGGTTTACCAACACCGAATCCATATGTTAAAATTATGGTTGATTTACCATTTTCTTGCGGTTATTCTGAAAACCAAATATATAATCGTGGTGTAGCTATATTGGCTTTATTGCAAACATTAATCATTTCAAAATGTATAGTAGATTTATATATGTTTGAATTTAATCAACAAAGTGATATGCTCGTTATGTATACAAATAAAATTGATATGAATTGTATATCAATAGCAGATTTAGCGTTTTTATGTTCACCAGAGTATTTCAGAAGAATAGGTTTTGTAACTACGGAATGTATACGACAAAGAAGTAGCGAATGGGGTTGTGGCAACAGTACCTTAACTAATTTTATAAAAGAAAAAATAAAAAAAGATAAAATATTTTTTATAGGTGGTAGTTACACAGACGGTGAATTGGCAAATAATTTATCAACACCAGATAAAGCCATAGAATGTTTATTAACAAAATTTAATAAATTTTGTACAGAAAATAAATTAAATTTGAATTTACAGATGAAAAAGAATGGAGAAATAAATGTTAGAAATTAAAATGGTGGCAGGAGAAAAGTATAGACCAATATATGCAAACGACACAGATGCTTGTATGGATATTAAGGCAAAAATAGATAACGATTTAGGCGAAATAATTATATATCCTAATCAGATAGTTAAGATTGGCTCTGGTTTACAAGTAGATGTGCCCAAAAACCATATTATGCAAATGTTCGTAAGAAGTTCTGTAGGTATTAAGAAAAATTTATGTTTAGCAAACGGTACAGGGATAATAGATAACGGTTTCAAAGATGAAATTATTATGGTATTATATAATTTTGGGAAAGAACCACAAATAATTCAAGATGGTGATAGAATTTGTCAATTTTTAATTTTTCCAAGACCTATTATTAAACCAGTTTTTGTACAAGATAATGAAGATTTTAGACAAGGTGATAGGGGCGGAGGCATCGGCTCTAGTGGAGTTTAAGTCTATTGACTTTTTTGTTAAGCTATGGTATTATATTTTAGTGTTATAAACGTGAGGTGTATATGATTTCATTAGATTTATTTAAAAGTATTATTAGTCACATTAAACAACAAGAAGAAAAAGACGAGAAGTTAACAAAATTGTTAATTGACCCAGATTTTACGGGTTGGGTTTCTACCGCCAACGATTTAATTGACGATTTAGTTAAATTATTAGAATATGAACTTGGTGATAAATACGAATATATATCTTGGTGGTTATATGATATTTCTGATGGCAATAAATTTGTATATGAAGATTTTAAAGATAATAAACAAATTAGATATAATCTTAATCTACTAGAAGATTTATATTATTACGTAATTGGTGATTTGGAAGCTGTTAAGCAGGATGTAGTTAATAAAAATAAAGAGGATAATGCATATACAATGGCTGACAGTTCTGTATTTAATGAAATTTTTGATACAATTTGGGGTGAAACGGATGAGTTATAGGCTTAACCCAGAAATTATAAAAAATCCATTTAATTATATTGGTTCTAAAAATAGAATTATGCCTTTGATTTTAGATTGTATACCAGAAAATATATATGAACTGGTAGACGTTTTAGGCGGTAGTGGCGAGGTTGGTTTATCAGTTGGTTTACCATGTGTATACAACGACCTTAATAAACCCTTAACCTACATAATAAAAACATTCCAAGAATTGCCTATAAGCCTTATATTAGATTCAATACAGGTTTTAATAAATTCTTACAATTTATCAAAAGATAATAAAGAAGGGTATTTAGAACTTAGAAAAGATTTTAATGAACATCAAGGGTATAATTTATTGAATTCTGAGGATAGCGATATAAGATGGGCTAATTGCATAGCCTTATATGTACTTATCTGTCATTCTTTTAATTATTATATAACTTTTAATTCAAAAGGCGAATATAATAATCCAAGTGGGTGCAACAGGTCTTGGTTTAGCGAAAGCTTAAAAAATAAATTGATAAAATATAAAGAAAGACTTGACCAAATGTGTAAATTCGAGGTAAACTGTGTAGATTACAATGAGATTTTAGATAGATATTTGGTTAAAGATGATTTAAGAGATATATTGTTTTTTATAGACCCACCGTATTTAGCAAGTGACGATATTTATTCAAGAAATAAAATTTTAAAATGGACAAAGGATAATGAAATAAATCTCTATCAAAAACTCTTGACAATTCATTCAAAAGGTGGTAGAATTATTTTAACAAATCAGTTACAAAAGGGTGATTATAAAAATGAAATTTTACAAGATTTTATTACAGAGAGTGGTTTTGACGTAGTGAACACAATGGTAAATTTTGATAATTGTTCTTATCAACGCAAAAACAAAGGGTATGATAAAGAAATATTAGTTAAAAATTTTTAATAGAAAGGTATAGCATGGATAGAGAATACGCAATTGAAGAACTTAAAAAATTTAAGAATTATTCAGGTATTAGTAGAGATAAATGTATAGAAATTTACAACTCATTTAAAATGTCACCGACGACATTTAAAATTACTATACCATATCACGGTGAACTAATTAATATAGAAAGAGATGAATTTTGGGATTATATAAAAACGTCTGATATTAGAGAGGTATACTCAACGGGGTATATACAGTCTTTAGAAGGTGAATGTAATAACGAACCAGAAGATGAAGAAACGCTTTTAAAATTAAGAAAACAAAAGTTAGCCATTCAAGATAAGTTAAATTTTGAAAGAAAAATTAACAATAAAAGTTTAAGAAATTTGAATACACTTGAGGAATTAAATAAAGAAATCATAGATAAATTGAATAAATTACCAAAAGTGGAAATAAATAGAAGTGATATTATTTCAAATGACAGGTCTGTTGGTATTATAGCAATAGGTGATGTCCATGCAAATGAACTTATAGATACACCTAAAAATAAATATGATTTTGAAATTTTGAGTAAAAGATTTAAAAAATTAGCAATTTGTGCTAAAAAATATTTTAAACAAAACAATGTAAACACAGTCGTAGTGATGCTTTTAGGCGATTTGCTGAATAGTGACCGTAGGATAGCAGAGGTTTTTAATATGGCTACTAACCGTTCTTGTGCAGTAGTATTGCTTTTCCACGTTTTAAGACAATTCTTAATGGATATATCAGAATTTTGTAATATTACTGTGGCGAGTGTTTCGGGTAATGAATCAAGAGTCATTGGTGATGAATTTGATACCTCTGATATATTAGCAACATATAATTATGATTATACATTACATGAGTTTTTAAAGGTTGCATTTGAAAAAGATGAGAGAATTAAATTTATTGACGGAAACTTTGCTGAAAAGGTTATGAATATTGCGGGTTCAAATGTGCTTATGACTCACGGTACATCTTTTACAAAAGATATAGAAAAGTCTGTGCAACAAACCTTTGGAAGATATGCTTCAAATGGGATAACTCTTGATTATTTGTTCTGCGGACATTTTCATTCTGCTAGAATAGGTGATATGTATGCACGAACTGGTTCTATGTGTGGCAGTAATAGTTATTCAGAGGGTGCATTAAACCTTAATTCAAGAGCGAGTGAGCTTATTGGTATTTTTTATCCAGATAAAAGTAATACGGTTTCAAGAGTAGATTTACAAGATGTAAATAATATAGAAGGATACAATATAGTTGAAGAGTTAGAGAAATATAATGTTAAATCTTCTTCTAAAAAAGAAAAGTTTTTAGTTCATATTTTATAGGATATAATATATGTTAACAGATAGAGAGATAATAATATTGATAGAAAATTTAGAAAAAGCTAAAATAAAATTTAAAGATTATCCATATAGAATATATCGACTCGATACAATTATAGATACACTTGAATATGTCTTAAACCCAGAGGATAAAAATTATGGCGGTATAATAAGAGGTGTATGTGATGAAAATAAGTGATAAAACAAAGCTTTTATTAGCCATAAGCCTACTTGAAGGTTTAAAGAGAGATGTGGAATATAGACTATGTAAATGTGAAGATTGTAAATTTACGTTAGACTATATAGATTATTGTTTAAGAATTTTAGAAGAAAGTGAAACAAATGGTTAAATTTTTAAAAAAAATAGCAGTTATATTAGGAATGGCGTATTTAGTTATTATAAGTGTTAAGGAAATGGTAAATGTATTAGACCTTTATATAGATTCGCCTTCATATAATGCAAAAGCTTTTTTAAATGATTTTAATAATGCTATTTATAAAAATATAAATATTCTACAAAACGCATATAAAGAAGGTTTGGGTATATAATGAATATAGCAGGTTTTGGTACATATTTTTCAGTTTTAGGGCATTGTATAAGATTACATGTTGAAGCAAACACTTATTACAATTGGTTTGACTGGCGTTTTGAATATGACGAAGGTTTAAATGGCGTAAGGATAATAACAGAGTTTTTAAAAATACAAGTTTTTATAGGTATAGGTAGTAATGTACAAGATGTATGGTTTTTTGATTCAAGTTCTTATTTCTTACAACAAGAACATGACCGTATACCAAAAGAACTACAAGAAATGATGGGAAATAATATAATAGAAGAAGAAACGGAGTAAAAAGATGAAAGTAGACAAAATATTGAGTCAAATTTCTTTTAAAAGAAATGAAATACCAGAAGATTTAGATAGAAAAAAAAGAATAGAAAAAAATCAAGTAATATCAACAAAAGAAGCCGAGATATTATTAGGTAAAAAAAATAAAATAAATTATATAGCTTAAAAAAAAGATGCCCTAATCGGCATCTTTTTCTGTAATAGATTTGGGTTCAAGTAGAGGTATAGGTTTGACATCTATTACATTTTTATTTTTACTTTCAATTAATGCTTTTTGCTGTTTTTCTTGTTGAAGTGCAATAGCTAAAATACTTTTTGTATTTACATCAACAGAGCCATTATGGTTTACGACTTGTGTATCGGCAAATTCTTCTTTATTATAACTTTGTAAAAGCTTAAACCCAAGTTGTGCATTTTTGGAACTCATACCGTGTTTTGTTACACTAGACAATAAACCCATTTCTATCATACATCTACAACGGTTATATATTCTTGCAAATCTAATTAAAAGTTTATAATCTCTATCTAAATTTTTATCATCAGACAATTCAACATTTTCAAGTATTTCTTGTTCTTTTGCCTCTATTTTACGCTCTATAAAGTTGCGTTTTTTATCAAGCATAAAGTTTTCATGACGCATATATAACCTGTCAGGTATAGGTGTGTTAGGTTCTAAATCATATAATTGTGCAAATTCAGCTTCAAATTCCTCTTTTCTTTGTTCAAAAACTTGCTCATAGGTGTACGGCAATAATAAATCTAAATCTTCTAATTTATCTGAAAATTCTTCTTGTAAAATTGTACCAGTTTTTATATAATTTCTAACTGTATCTACATTATTTATACCTAATCCCATAGCTAAATATTTTGGGGTAGGTGCTTGTAACATAATTGGCAATATAGCCTTTAATTTATTATTGTCAATCTTTAATTTCGGTCCAGTTTTCGCCATAATTTACCTCTACTTTCTACTTTTCTATAATAGCATTTTAAGGATACTTGACAAAATTATATTGTTATGGTATAGTGAATATATTGAAAGGATAACTAATGAAAAAAGAATTAAGGTTTAGACAAAAACTTGTAATTAAACTTGATAAAATAACTCAAATAATTTTATTTATTATTTGTTTACCTCTAGTATTAATTTTCGAGGGGAACAATAGAGTGTTTCAATTTTTAGCAGACTTTAATCAAAAGTGTAGCGATATATTGGTAGATGTAGTTGCACGTAAAATTTATGTATTTATTAACAATTTACTACTTAAATTTGGAGGAAAATAAATGTGCGAAATAGAAAAGATGTATATGGATGATACTATTGATAATAGTTTAAGTATTTTGTATAAGCAAATTATTAAACTATATCTTATTTCTTTGGGTTTTGAATTTGACGAAAGTATTAACATGAAATCATTATCATATCCTAAAAAGTTTGTAGCGTGGAAAGTGGATGATTTTGATTTTAACAAGATTACAGACCAAATAACTGCTACTTTACATTCAATTAAAAAATTTATGAAAGATGAGAATTTAATTCATAAAGGCTATAGATTTAATGTAAAAGATGTAGAAGCTTTGAAAGATAAAGACGATTGCGAGTCTACTTTGTTTAGAACCATTATACAAGTGGACAAAAAAACAACAAGTGAAATAATGGATGAAAGAATATCGCAAATTGAAAAACTAGCAAGTGAATTAAGAAAGTGTGCTTATGGTACTGGTGGACAATGTGTAGGGGTTCAACATAGAAATATGTTAAAATCCAATTTAGGTTTAAAATGCTTAAAAGCAATAAAAGAATATAAGGATGAAAAAGACGAATTTTTTGGAGGGCAAAATGCCTAAAAAGAAAAAAATATGTATAATTATAGATGTAGATGGAACTCTTGTAAGTGAAAAGGACAATAGTCAAATTATTTTACCTACAGAAAATAATAGAGAGGTTTGGGATTTATTCCATAAAAACAAACAATATTATAAACCTTCTCAGTTTAAACAAAATAAAAATATAGTAGATATTATAAAAGCTATTATTAATAATGTGCCAGAGGTATATTTAATATTTTTAACAGCAAGGGAAAATATTGAAGGTAAACCGATTTTTATAAATACATATAGATTAATTAAAAAAATATTCGGTTTTCAACCTACAGATTTTAGTAGAAGATTTACTATTTTAATGAGAAAAGAAAACGATTTTAGGTCAAGCGATATGGTAAAAGAAGATATTTTAAATAATGAAATATTACATGATTATTTGCCAGTTTTAGCCATAGATGATGAAGAGCCTAATATAAAAATGTTTGAAAGAAACAATATAAATTGTATTCGTGCAGTAAGAAAAGGAGATTTATTAAATGGATAATAAGATTCCCTATGATAGTTATATAGGTTGGACTCACGCAACTTGTAAAAAATGCAAAGAAGTATTCCCTATTTTTGACCGTTATGGTCAATGGAATGATTTACCGCCAGACAATAAATTTTATTGCCCAAAATGTGAGCGAAAAGGTTTTAAATCAAAAAAACCAAAATCGCCCAAAACAGCTACTGGTCGTGTAACACCCGAAGTATTTTTGAAACAAAATGAAATAAAAGATAAATTAACTATCAAATTTTTTAAAAAGATTTGTCGTGAACGTGGCAAGGGTAGAAGTTATAATAGTATTTTAAAAGAAGCAATAGAAGTAGCAGATTTGTACAGAGAGGATTAAAATGACAGATTTTAAATATAAATTACCGATTTATGAAGTTGTAGATGAAGAAGGCAGTTTAAAATTCTTATTTAATTTAGAGGCGAACAATATACCAAATATAGGTGAACAAATTGTTGTTTTAAAACGAGGTGAAGACGGTTCTTTTGAACATAGGCTTTATTTTAAAATAATACACAAACTTATACCTACAGTTTTAGACGAAACAAATAATAGAATTTTTGATGAAGATAATGTGAATTATGTTTTATATGTTGAAAAACAAATTGATGAACCTGTATTAAATTGTTAACACTTGACAAATAAAAAAATATGTGCTATAATAAAATTGTCAAGAAAATTGTACATTTAAAATTTAATAAAAAATAAAAGAAGTGACTGAATAATACTTTCATCGGGTATAAAGTGGTGATATAAGAGAGTTGGAATACTCTTCATAGGTTTGTCAAAACCGAATTGTATTACGCTCAGGTCTTTTAGAAAGCTCAAGTACGCATAAGATATATCTTGCAGGTTGAAAAATTACCAAAATGGGTATACGCTAGTAGGATTTTAATTTTAAAATCTGTTCTCTGTATGCGGTACACAGCCAAAATCTAGCAATTAAACCATGCATGTAATCTGCTTACTGGTTAGAGTGGTGAGTGTTGAATAGTTTATCTATTCTATGGGAAAAATTTTATGGAGAATGTTTTGCTGACGGGTAAAACTATTTTTTATAAAATCCGTAAAACTTGTGAAGGTCAAGGATAAAAGGTTTGATATTAGTAATAAACTAATCTAATTTTCTTTTATTTTTTAATTTTTTTAACATAATATAATGTAACATTTTAATTACCACCCTTTTAAACCTCTTTCTTGGGTGGTTTTTCTTTTGTAAAAAATTACATGTCATTTACTGAATTTAAAAATGAGAAAATAAAAAAGCCAGAAAATATTTTTGAAAAATAAAAAACATTATATAAAGAAGATATTAAAAAATATAATAAGATAAAAAACATAGTATCTTCCAAAATATAAAACATCAATTTAATTTAAAGTTGTTAATTTCGCCCTTATATACCAAGCGTTTCAAGACTCAAAATAAAAAGCAAGTGTAAAATCACGAGTAAACCACGTGGTGAATAAGATTTATCATAGCAAATAAAATTTAACATGTAGTCCACATGTCATGCCGTAGCTCAAGCTAAAAAAATGCGATTAAAACTCTTGACTTTTGGGAAATTTTTTGCTAAAATAATTGTGTTAGTAAAATAAAGAGGAAAAAAATGATAGGTAGTAGTGATTTTTTTGATTTTGACATTTCAGAGCAGGATAATTTGAGCTTTTTCACATCAACCAATATTAAGACTGTTCTTGGCAAAAATCAAGTTTTGAACTTTATAGATAAAATGAATTTTGAATTAAAAATGTTTGATTTTTCAGAAACCGCATTGAATATTGCAAAATTTTATGAAGAAAGTAAAAATACAAAAGGGATTATATCTTTTTATCAAAATCAAGTGATACAAATGATTTTATATGTTATTGAAAATTATCCCGAATTAAAAAAATATTTATATGAAAGAATTTTTGATAGTATTGAACAAGATAAAATTAAGTGTTTAGACAACACTTTTAAAAACAATGAAGAAATTTATCAAAAAACACAAGAACAAGTAAATAAGTTTGTTGAACAAAAAGCAATTTATGAAAAGAAAATTAAAAAAATAATGAAAGATAATAAATGCAATAGAAAAACCGCAGAGCTTATATATGAAAACGAGAGATTGAAGAAATTAGCTCAAAAACAAGGCTTTGTATCACCGAGTTTTGGTGTAGAATTTCCAAATATACCTAATATATTCGGCACAGGCATACCACAAGCACCTCAAAAAGATAGTGGTTCAAAAAACATAACTTCATCTGATGATACGGTAGAACAAGAAGAAATAATTATTGACGATACACAAAATAATAACGACTCTTTTGATGATGAAAATTTTTGGTCTTAATATTTCTTTATAAAACACTTGACAGGCATGGTAAAATATGTTAAAGTGTATATGTAAGTTAAAAAGAAAGAGGTACATTATGGGTGATGTAGTTTTATTAGAAAACAAACAACAAAGAGAAGAAAGACGGTGGGTTGAGTACCAATTAAACAACATGCCGTATGAAGAAAAAAGATATTATATAGCGAAAGTTATACTAAAATTTAATGATAGAACATCAGCAAATATAATATGTGGTAAAAAACTGAACGATATTGAGTTTCAGCAATTTAAAAATACGCTAAAACAATATGTTTAATATTTCTTAACAAAAAGGTTGACAATTTTATAAATAAGTGCTATATTTATTATATAAATAAAGAAGTACAATAAATTGAAATCAAAAAGAAAGCGAGGTTCAATATGTAGTGGCTAATGTACCGAATATGGTTAAGGCACATTGTAAGATTTAAAACCACAAACAATTTTTATTTTTATAGGATTTAAAATCAATAGTACAAAAAGAAAGAGGTAAAAAATGAGTTACGAAATTGTAAAAACTTTAAGCGTAAACCAAAATGAAAATGGTAAATGGTACGCAAAGGTAGTATCGGCTTGTAATAATTGCTATCCGCATTATTATTCAGCATGGGATTATGGGTTTTTTGATACAAAAGAAGAATTGCAGAAATCTTTACTATTAGATTTCTTTCATGGTAATTTTCATGGTGGCACATCAACCAAATACGGACAATTTATTAAAAGTTTAGGTGGTTGGGGTAGTAAACAAGATAACGGTAGTTACGTATGTAAAATACACAGGTTTTATGATGATATTATATACGGCTCTTTATATGGTAACAAATATAAAGATGTTGATAGAAAAATTTGTAGTAAACTATCTGTTAGACGAGATAGAGAATTAAGAAGATATTTATATAAAGAATTTCAACAGTTTTCTAACACGCATAAACCATGCAAATTAAGAACATGGTCATATAATAAATATCTTAATGAATGGGTAGCAGGTGCATACTTGCATACTTATTATAAACAACGCAAAGGTGCGTATTTTACAAACAGTTATGAAAATGCTACGGTTTATAATAAAGCAAGTAAAATAGGTTATTTAACAAAACTTGCTGAACAAAACGGTTTAAGAGTAGAAAAAATATATGTGTAGAAAGAGGTGTAACATGCTTTCAAAGAAACTTCAAAAAGCCATAGAGAAACAACTAGAACACGATTTTAGAGCAGATAAAGATGTATTGAGGGTATTTATAACCAAATGTCCAAAAGGTTCATTAAAAACTTGTTTAATGGCTTGTGAACAAAATTATTGTGGTGTTAAAATATTACTTAATTGGGATTATAATTATAAAACAATAAATGCAAGATATTGTGAGGTATAAAATGGAATTAACAGTTAAAAACTTTAAAAAAGCATTATCAAAAGTTGATGAAAACAAAATTGTATATGTAGAGGGTGGTTTTGGTCGCTCTGATATACATGTAGCGTATGATATAAGAGAATTATCAAATGGTAATATTATGGTAAATATTGACGGTTGTTGTGGTGAAGATGATAGAGAAAACACTCAATTTGATTACGAATATTTTGTCGAAAGTAAAAGTTTAATTAAAGAGGTATAATATGAAGAAATATATTATTTTATTATTGATTTTGATTTTAAACTTTGGTTTATTATGTCATGCTCAACAAAAACAAGATAAACCAAAATCACCGAGTCAAAGTACAAGTAAAGAAAATAAAATCAGAAAACAAAATTTTGATTTATGTGTACTAAGTGGCAAAAATAGGTCATATTGTTATTATTTATATTATTAAGACTAATTGTTAAGAAATGTAAAATAATACAAAAGATGTATTGACTTAAGGTAAATAATGTGATACTATATAATTGTAAACCAAAGAGGAAATTTTAAAAGTTAATTCACCTCTCTAAAAGAAGATATAAATTAAGGTTTGCAAAAGAGTTACAAAATAAAGCATAGAAAGAGGTGTACAATGGGTACAAGAGGACTTACAGTAATTGTTAAAGACAATCAAATCAAATTATCAAACTACCAACAATTTAATAGTTACTTTGATTACACAGGTATTAAGTTTTTAGAATTTTGTAAAGAGAATTTAAACGAAGAAAGAAAAATTAAAAACTTTTCTGAAAAAGTAGATTTATTACAAGATGTTACAAACGGTACTGAATTTAAAAATAAACTTAATAAACTTTTAGAAATGTTCAGAGATGGAAAAACATATTTCTTGGGCATAAACGAATTATTACCGCAATTTAGCAGAGATACAGGTGTAAAAATATTAGATATAATCAATAATTTATCTACTTTTGATTTTGGAAATAAAAAATATCCAATTTTTATTGATTTAGATGTTTGTGGCATAGAATATATAAATGTTATAGATTTGGATAAACAAAAAGTATATATGTTAAGAGATATATATATAAAGGGTTTTAAATCTTTAAAGGTAAATAAGGTTATTGAAGAAACATTTATTAAAAGAGGATTTGAATGTTATTTATCTTACAAATTAGATAAAATCCCAAGTATAAAAACGGCTAAAAAACAGTATGAAAAGACTGTAATTAAAGAAGAAGAAACCGAAGAAATACCATTTTAATATTTCTTAACAAAGTGCTTGACAAAATAAAATTTATTTGGTAATATATAGAAAAAGGGATAAGTATAATGGAAGATTATACCGAATGATATAGGGCTAACAAACTATATCTTCCCTTTTAAATAAAAGAAAGAGGTAAATTAAATGATTAGAAACATTAAACATCAATTTAAGTTACAAGAGTTAATAACCAAATATGCTGAAAAATGTAATGCAGAATGGATAACACTTGATGAAACATTACAATATAAAAATACGGAATACCAAAGCTCAATGATAGGTATAGGTGTAGGCGAAGAACCGACAAAACACCTATCAGATGAAGAAATGTGGAATGCAATAGAATTAACTTATTATTATGACAAGCAAATTGTATTTTATATTTTTGCTGACTCTGATAAATTTAGGGTATATCATAATAAAGGTACAGGTATAAACGGTTCTGAATTGATAGAAGTAGTAAAATTTTAGAAAGAGAGGTATAAAATGGCTTTATCAGAATTTAAGGAAAGACAATATTTAAAATGGGGTGATTTTCTAATTGAATTAGAAGAAAAGATTGAAACCTTATTTGAAAACAAACTAGCAAAAGATGAAAGAAAATACATAGAACAACAAATTAAAAAAGGTGATGAATTGCAAGAACAGTTGAATGAAGAATGGCTTGACAAGGGTTTTATGACCTATCAACAATATATGTCGCAAATGTATAAATATATTCATTTACAAGATGAAATTATTAGAAACATTGAAAAATATATTACAAATATTAAGAATTATAAAGAAGAAAAATAAAACATTTGACAAATAAAATTTTATATGATAGTATATAAGAGTAGTCAAAAAGAAAGAGGTACAAAATGGGTTTTTTCAGTTGGTATACGCAAGATACAAATAAATCAATAGCAAATAAATACAGTAGTAGACCTACGTTTACAGTTTATATGGTTAATCCTTTAGATTTAAATGAATATTATAAAGAGGATAATTATAATGGCTATGGTGAATTTGGCGGCAAAGATTACTATGAATTGTTGGCAGAAATAAACGATTTGGGTTCTGATAGAATTAAGGGTATAGAATTAGCTTTTGATAATACAAAAAATATAGAATATCCTATTCTTGTTGAAAGATTAGAAAATGCTATCAATATAACAGGTAAACCTAAAAATTGTGAAAATCAAGGATTTTTTTATTAAAATAGAAAGAGGTGTAAAATGATGACAAAAACAGAACAAAATATGTTAGATATGGCAAGAGAAAGTGCTAAAAATCATAAACAAGATTTGGATAGACTTTTAGAAAATATAAATAATCTTAAAGGTTATTTGAAAGTGTATGAAACACTTGATGATACATCAAATAAAGAAATTGTATTATGCGAAACAATATTAAGGTATTTGAAACAGAAAGAGGTATAAAAATGGACAAAGCAACATTAAAAGCGAGATTATTAAGAAACGAAATAGTATCAAGCGCAGTAAATAGTAGTAATTTAAGCACATGGTCGTATAATCCGGGTATATCAGAATTGACAATTTTATTTGGTCGTGGTACAACATACAAGTATAAAAATGTGGATAGAGATACGATTTTGAAACTTATAAATGCCGAAAGCGTCGGTAAAGAGTTTAGAAAAAGTATTATGGGTAAATTTGAATATAAAAAAGAGGATATACAGGCTATTTTATAGGATATGATAAAATGAGTTTTATAAATGTACCTAGCAAAATAACACGAAAAGACATTAAATATTGCGGAAATATTTATAAAGGAAATGGTTTTAGTTATGTATTATCAGATTTAGAAAATAAAGATATTGGAAAAACCTTAAAATTAAACGGTTATGGTTGGTATAATTATGTTTACAAAGTTTATGATACATATCTATTTATAATCGGTAATCAAATAAAAAATAAAGATGTGAATATTAAAAACATTGATTTTGTAAGTAAAATTTTAAAATTTGAATATTATTTACACAATAACGATAAAAGAATAATGGATTTTGATATACCGAGCAACATATTAACTATAATATCAAACGAGAGGTGGTTAGACGGCTCATTTTTGAATGATTATACAAAAAGGGTAGATTATATCATAAATAAAAATAAACCGTCTTTAAAAGGCATACAAGAGTCTTATATTAAATACATGAAGTTTTTATGTGATAATCCGTATACAAACATGGGTTTATTTAAAAATGGTTTATCTATAAATTTATTAACAGGTAATAAAATAAAATTAATGAAAGACACATCAATAGACGGATATATTATAAAATATGACTTATCAGACTTTTTGTAATATTTCTTAACAAAGTGCTTGACAAAATAAAAAATATTTGGTATTATATAGACATAAACCAAAGAGGAAGTTTAAAAGTTTAATTCACCTCTATAAAAGAAGATATAAAATAAGGTTTACAAAAGAGTTACAAATTAAAGTATAGAAAGAGGTAAAAACATGGACGTTATTAAGTTAATAATATTTCTATCAAGTGGAATAGGACAATTTATTGTAATTGCTTTATTAATAGGTTTATTTCTTCCACATTGTATTTTAGAAATTTATGGTTTTATTATTGGTTTGATTTTTATAGTATTGTTTATTGCAGGTTTTGTGAGTTTGTTAAAATAATGAATAGATATGAATTGCACAAAATAATATTTTTTCTTAAAAATACAAGAGAAGATTTTATACAAGATTATCAAATTAACGACATAGAATACGACATAATGTTTTATAAATTTTATAATAACTTGATTTATAATATAGAAACAATATATAAAGAAATATTACAAGTTAAAGATATGGCAAAAGTTGTATATTTACAGGTATTACAAGACTTTATAAGAACATTAGAAGAAAATAAACAAGAAAAATTAAAATACATACTTGACAAACAATTTATATTTTGATAGAATGTGAATATAAAAGAAAGAGGTAAATCATGTACAAATTAACAGTTAAAAATAGTGTTTACACTATACCAAAAGAAAATTTAAAATTCTTAGCTATTATGAAAGCTAAAGATTACGGTAAAAATCCCGATTTATCAACAGAAGAAAAAATTATTGATTTTTTTAAAAGCATTAGAATATTCGTAGAAAAAGTATAGAAAGAGGTAATAAAAATGATAATAAAAGCACTTATTATGTATGTAATAGCAAGTTATATGTTAGTACCAGTATTATTTTTCTTTAATGAAAAATACAACTTAAACTTTGGTGTATTTTGGTATTGTGAGAGTACAATGGATAAACTTACAAACTTTTCTAATTGTTGGTTTATATCCCCAGTTACAATAATTTTCTTTATTCTTCAAGAAACTACAAGACTTATATCATTTATAACGGAAATATTATCAGTTTTAGTATATTATGTAATTATGAAGTTTTGTAACAAAGATTAAAAAAATATAGTTGACAAAATAAAATTTATTTGATAGTATATACATGTAATTAAAAAGAAAGAGGTAAAAAAAATGAGTATGTCAATTAGAATTTACAACGAAGTTGTAGGCGAAAAATTTATCGGTAACGAAACTTATCAAACAATTACAAGAGAACAAATCGTTCCAACATTATCAAACAGTGATTTCGCAGATGATTTAATTTCAGAATGTCGCAGAAACTGGTATCTTGAAGATACAGCAGGATTTGAGGGTGAATTATATGGGCATGGCTTAATCCCACTTTTAAAAAAGTATAATTTTAACTCTATACAACAATTAGATGATGAAGATTATTATATAGTGTCAATTTCATGGTAATAGAAAGAGGTATAAAATGAAAAGTATTAAAGAACAAGTAAACAAACAAATTTTACAAGACAAAATGAAATACGGTGTAAAAACTGTTGGTGATTTAATTTTGGTATTAAATAAACTAATTGAAAATAAGGAATTGACTCCCGAAACAAAAATAAATCTATCTGATTTTGAATTTAACGGCAGACAGAGAAATTTTGAAATTTCAAAGGTTGAAGGTGAAAAAGAATTATTCTTTATGTACGAAATGCATGAAGGTGAATGGTTTTAAAAACCTCTTTCAAGAGGTATAGAATTTAATTTTATACCTCTTTTCTTTGAAGTATTATTTAAAAATAAAAGGAAGTGAAATTATGAGTTTAAAAAATCCAAATTGGAATGATTATAGCGATAGACAATTATTTGATAAATTATTTTATCAAAATAACGACAACAAACCATTAACGGAACAAGAAGAAGAATTTTGCAAAACAATGTATCATTTTGAAGAATTTGCAAGTGGTTTAGACGGATAGAAAGAGGTGTAAAATGAGTACGGTATATAATTATAATTTAAGTAAAGATTTGCGAGCATTACAAGGCAAAATAAAGGGATTAGAACAAATAAAACCTTTTGTTAATAAAGCAAAAAATAAAATAATCTCTAACAAAATTAGAGAATTAAACAAGCAAATAAAACTTTTGGAAAGATAACTTAATATTTCTTAACAAAAAGGTTGACAAAATAAAATTTATTTGGTAGTATATACATGTAGTTAAAAAGAAAGAGGTAAAAAATGAACAAACTAGAACAATACAAAAATTTAGTTATTACTACCAACACAGAAACTATATTATCAAATATAGATTTAATTCAAAAATATTCCGAAAGAATTTCGAGATTAAAAAAGCATGAATATGCACAATATTTTGAAAATGAAATTGTAAGATATGAAAAAACAATACAAGAATTAAAACAAGAAAATGTAGAATATTTAGAAGAAATTGACAAAGTAAAAGAAATGAAAGAGGTGTAATATGGTTGCAGAATTTGAACTTTATAAAAATGATGAACTAGAATTTAAAACTTTTAAATTACAGGATATAATAGACAGTTTAGAAAATGAAGTTAAAATCAACTGTATAGATGACCTTTTTGATAAAAGAGTTATGAAGGATTATAGAATTGAGGTTGTTACACATTAACTTAATATTTCTTTACAAAGTAGTTGACAAATAAAATTTTATTTGGTAGTATATACATGTAGTTAAAAGAAAGAGGTTTTAAAATGGTAGCAAGATTTGATGAATTATTAAATGTCGTAAAAGCAGATTTAAAAGGTGTTGTACCTTATTCAGAAAACATTACATCGAAAGTTTTATTATTAAGCAATAGAAATAAAAGAACTTTGGGTAAATGCACAAGAAATAGAGAAAATACGCAGTTTACTATTTCATTAAACCCGAAACTTGAAAATATGTCTGAACAGTTAATTAAAGATGTATTAGCACACGAAATTATACATACCGCAAAAGGTTGTTTTAATCATAGTTATAATTTCAAAAATTATATGTATAGAGTGAATTATAATTGTAAAAATTATAATGTTGAAATAAAATCAAAAAGTCAAGAGTGGGAAGAAAACAAACAATATAAATATAAATTAACTTGTAAAAAATGCGGTAAAGTGTTTTACAGAAATAGAATTGTCCATGAATATGCAAAATTAGGTTTATATAGTCATAAATGCGGTGGTGATTTGATTATAGAGCAATTATATTAAGAAATGTAAATTATAAAATAAAATAGTTGACAAAATAAACTTTATTTGGTAGTATATAAGAGTAGTCAAAAAGAAAGAGGTAAATTATGGCAACAAAAAATCAATTAGCGGTTATTCACATTTTAAAAAAAGAATATGGTTTATCAGATAATGAATACACTGATTTAATGTGGAATTTATTTAATGAAACATCTTCAAGACATTTAGATGAAGAACGAGCAGAAAAATTTATTCATGCTTTAAATTATAAATATAATGAAAGTTATAAAAGAGGTTATGATAAGGCAATTTCAGAGGTTTGCGGTAAAGATTTAGATACGCAATTTATATTTTTCTATCGTGATAGATTTGAAAAAGAACCTACAAATTTAGAATTGTATTTATTCGGTAAATTAGATGATAACCAAAAATCAGACACTATAAACGATTTAAAAAAACAATTTTAAGACCAATAGCAGACGATTTAAGAGCAGTTTATATAAAATAGGTGTAAATATATCAAAACAAATAGAAAGAGGTGTAAAATGACTAAACAAGAACTTTTAGATAAACTAATTTTTTTACAACAAGATAAAGATTATGAAGTAGCACATGAATTAGCCGACAATTTATTATTATCATTTATTAACGATAAAGATATAACACAGGCATTTCAAAAAATTGAAAGATATTATGCTTAATATTTCTTAACAAAATACTTGACAAAATAAAAAACATTTGGTACTATAATCATGTTGATAGATAAATTTAAAAGAAAGAGGTAAATTATGACAAAGCAATTAACTAAGGAAACTTTAAAAAGAGGTGATGTTATCGGGTATCATTTTGGCTATTCAATGAGTTTGTATGACGCATATCAAGTAGTAGCTATTAAAGGTTCTACAATTCAGATTATACCCGCTAAAAAAGAGATTATACAAGGTGGTTGGCGACCTATCGTAAAATTTTCCAAAAGAAAAATATGGTTACAAAAAGAGGTAATCACTAAAAGATTTAATAAATATGGACAAATTAAATTAGGTGGTACAGGTAGATACGGACATACAGCATTTATATGCGAAAAAGATGAAACATTCCAAGAAGACCATTGGGATTAGCACATAGAGCCGATTTCGGCTCTTTTAAAAGAAAGAGGTAAACAAATGAGATACGATATAACTTTTGAAAACTTTATGTCATGGTTAGAAAAACAAATAGAAAAAGCAGAAAACCATAAACAGGCTTATACACCGCACAATTTAGAACAAATTTATAAAGCAAATAATTTTAATGTATTGTCTGAAATTTATAGTTTGGCAGAATATTACAACCACTACGGACAAGACAGTAAAACAAAATTAATTATGATGTTCAACCATGTTAAACAAAAATATATAAATGAAAGCAATTTATTAAAAGTATTACCCAAAGTAAACCAAGACTTGCATTGTGGCATTATAGATACCTACCATGCTATATCTGATTATTTATTTTGGTCTAATGATGTACAGGCATATTTATACCAAAACGGTAGATATAGCGAAACAAAAGAAGAATTATTGATTTCTTAACACTTCTTAACAAAGTACTTGACAAAATAAATTTTATATAGTAGTATATACATGTAGTCAAAAAGAAAGAGGTAAACCATGAAATTAAAAGATAAAGAACATTCTTATTATGTAGTAGACAGTTATGCAAACTATAAACCGCTAACTTTAAGAGGTACAAAACAAGACATGGTTGAAACCGCTTGTAAACTGAATGATGAAACATTTGATAAATCAAAAGAATATGATTTATTATCTGATTTCAAAGGCAAAAGATTTTGTGTATTATTGGCAGATTACAAATAGAAAGAGGTAAAATTATGGACATCATGAAAAAAAGCATGCTACTTGACAGAGCAGGAAAAGACTATAGACCTAAAGAAGAAAAACCTAGACATATTTTTTTCTTTAAAGGACATTATATTATGATAAGTGAAGATTATAGAGATGTATGGGTACTTACAAGAAAATCTTATTTTTCTACTCATAATAATTCTTTAGATGAGTCTTTAATTCAAGGTATGGAAGAAGTCTATAATATAAACAAAAGAAACTATGACAGAGAAATAAAGAAAGAAAACGAAGAAGAAAAAGAAAATGCTATAAGAGAGCAATTAGAACCTTATATGGAAGTTATTATTAAAGAAATTATGGCAAGTAAAGAAAGTTAACAAATAGAAAGAGGTAAACTATGAAAAATATAGCTTTGATTTTATGTATTTTGATGTTGGGTATGCCGAGTATGGCGCAAACTATAAAAATCCATGTCAACGAACAACCAAATCAACAACAAAACCAAGTTATAAAATTAGGTGGTGGATTTACAAACGGCAAAGCATATACTACCGTAAAGATAAACAACAAGCAAATTTTGAGGTTGAACTCTAAAAAACTGACAAGTGGAATGTTAAGTTTTGTAAATGTTAGATTTTAACATTTGACTTTTTGAATTTTATGTGTTAGTGTAATCATGTAGTCAAAAAGAAAGAGGTAAACAATGCGAATAGAAGATTTTAATAATACTGAATGGTATATAGTGTATGAGATTTTTTTAGACGGTAGCAAAAGCATATACGGTATGAATTTAGACAAAACACCAATTATGAATAAAAAACAGTTAAGAACTGTAAAATCACATCTTAAAAGAAAAGGTGTAAAATACGAGGTTCAGAGGGTTTCAGTACAATTACAAGATATAATAGAAAGAGGTTAAAATGTATATAAACAAAATGATTTTTTTAGAACAGGCAGAAGTAGAAAATTTATTATCAGAAGAAGAACTACAATGCCTTAAAGAGCGAGAAATAATTGCACATACAGATTATAATACGGTTGAAATAGTTGCAGATGTAGTCAATTATTATATAGGAAATTTTTATATAGTCGAAACACTCCGTAAATGTTTAGGTCAAGAGGTTTTGAAATTGATTTTATCAAACCAAATAGATTTTATAATGTTAGTATAAAAGAGGTGTAAAATGTATTTTAAAAATGATATTTTATTTAGAGATGACAACCAAATTTTGATAGATTTAGAACAGGTTAATAAATATGTAGGCACATCTAAAATTGATGATAAGTTAAGAGAATTTATAAAAAAATATCCAAACCTACATTTAGATTTCGGACTCAACACAAACAAATTTTATATAAGCAATAGCAAAGGTGCAAGAGCGATATAGTAACACTTCTTAACAATTTGCTTGACAAGATAAAATTTATTTGATAGTATATACATGCGGTCAAAAAGAAAGAGGTAAATCATGACATTAAAATTTATTTAATTAAACAAAAAGGAATTAGTAAGTAAATATAAAGATACAATAATAAAAAAGGGCTCTAAAACTTTACAAAAGACAAAAGATTTTGAGATAGTAGGTACAAGAAATACGAGAGATAGAAAATGGTTTATAGATGTTTTGGTAGGACAAAATACTACAAAAGAAAGCGTGAATTATAAAAGATTTAGAATAGCACAGGGAAAATATTAAATTGATTTAGACTTTCTTTTTTTATCTTTTGACAGAGCAAGTTTCGGACTTGCTCTTTTGTTTTTTATATAAAACACAGATTTTAAATTAGGTGTATATAAGTTTATATCAAAACAAATTTTAAGACCATTTCTAGGTCAAATTTAAAGAGTTTATACACCAACATATATAAATTATCATATAATATATAAACAGGTCTTAAATCGGCTGTGAATGACCGCAGATTTAATACAGGTGATAAATATAGGTGGTATATAGGTTTTGTGTGAATTACATGGTTGAAATGCAGTTATAATTTTTACATGTTCTTTTTCCCGTTTATTTTTGGCAAAAAATTTCTTCCCGATTTTATTTTTGAAAATCAACCATAAATCTATACAAATGCAGGTATATAGGCATGTACATATACAAAAAGCATATATAAATCATGCTCATATACAAAAGCATAAAAAAAAGAGCATATCATATATATGCTCTTAGTAAAGGAGTTAGTTTTTATGAAAAAAAGTTCGTTTATTGTCAAAGTTGAAAACTAAAAAATAAATTTTTGGTTATATACGCACATGTACATGTCATGGTGTAGCTCGTCATGTACCGTAGCTCGTCTGTTTTCACTCATTTTGGGAAAAATTTTAGCGTTTTGGGAAAAATTTACCGTTTTTTTTCAAAAAAATAGGTTTTTTCAAAAAAAATGTATCTAAGCGGTATATTTTTTTTAAAAATGTATCTAAGCGGTATATTTTTTTAAAAAATGTATCTAAGCGGTATATTTTTTTTTAAAAATGTATCTACCAAAAAAAATATTTTATTAAGTTTTCAACGTACAAATTTATTACATTAGCACTATAAAAAATTTTTTTATAAAAGTAAAATTGATATATATAAAATTTTTTTATATTGTCTATAACTCAATCATATTAAGATTTTATAAAAAAATTGATATATATAAAAAAATTTTTTATAAAAAAAATACTTGACATAAAAAAAATGTCATGCTAGTATTGAGTCATGCCATGAGTGTTAGGCATGGCAAGTGTAGTAAAAAAATATAGGAGGTTAGTTATCATGACTACAAAAAAACAAAATTTTAAAAAAATTAATTTCAATCAGGCAAAAAAAATCATGGCGGTATGTAAAGAGCTCATGCAAAAAAATACTTTATATACCGATAATGATTTCAATAAGGCATGGGAGCAATTCAATATTGAGCAATCAAAAATAAAAAACAATGAATATGTCAAAATGTTAGCAAGTGGGAACCTAAAACTAGGAGCATGCGTTGGAGTGTGGGATTTGCCAGCTATAATCACATGCAAGGGAGCATGTCCCGGTTGCTATGCATTGAAAGCTGAACGCCTCTATGCTAACACTAAAACGTGTAGACTCCGCCACATGTTACATATATTATACAGCATGTATAATCCTCTATATCAAAAAGCTTTTATAAACAATTTTATAAAAAATTGTAACATGTATAACATAATCAGATTTCATGGGAGCGGTGATATATTTCATGAAAATTATTTCAAAATTTTATTAAAAATTGTTGAAAATTGCAAAAAAATAAGGTTTTACACTTATTCTAAAATTTTAGACAATAGACGGATTGATTATTTCAACCAAAAATATAAAAATTTCAATATAATCAAGTCAATAATTGATATAAATAATAAAAAATTTATTAATTTCGGTGATATTGATTATATAAACGACGTAAAAAAAGAATTAAAAAATAACGGCATGCCATGTTATGTTTGCAATTATCAGAATATGGAGCATGGCATGTGCATGGTGACTTGTAAAAAATGTTTGACATGCCCGCATGTTTTATTTCAAAAGCACTAATTAAGGGAGGATATAAAAACATGATATATAATAAATACAATAACGATTATAAAAAAATACTATTGAATATAGATACAACATGCCATGACTTTATAAAAAAGCAAGCTAACATGCATGATATATCTATCACATTATTAATAAATAAAATATTAAAATTATATGTTAAAAATTGTAAAGATAAAATAAAAAACTTGCAATAATTTTAAAGTTTTGATATTATTATTATGGTGTTATATAAAAAAAGTAAAGGAGAAAAAATTATGGAAACACAATTAAAATTATTTAACATTATTAAAGATTATGAGTCAATTAAAAACATGGGCATGGTCATGTCGGTTAATAGTCAAAGCCGGGGGATATATGGAGTTGATTATTATATAAAAATTAATAAAGATATTTTAAATCATATAACCATGCATGAATTATCAAACATAATTTTAAATAAATTCATAGGTGTATACGGCGGGAGTATAAACATTAAACCATGTACAGATTATATATATTGTCATGTTGACTCATGGAGCGATTAATAAAAAAAATAAAAAAATTTTAAA